>Ga0137394_10000010_pt1 | contig 204950 bp, 174 predicted proteins | sample czobulk116metaG_FD_108278 | JGI IMG/M metagenome (GOLD analysis project Ga0137394, IMG submission 108278) | Vadose zone soil microbial communities from Angelo Coast Range Reserve, California, USA - czobulk1.16 metaG | ecosystem: Environmental > Terrestrial > Soil > Vadose zone | place: USA...
CTGAAGGTCACTGATAATCTGTCGCGTGGCGTCCTGGGACATGCCATCAGCGATTACAATCTCCATGCGTTCATGCGGATAGTCCTGAGACAGTACTGAGCCCACGCTGCGTTCAATGAAGGCGGCCTCGTTGCGCACGGGCATGAGCACCGATACGAACGGAAGCTCCGCCCGAGTAACGCCTCCGGTCTCCGCCGGTCGTGAAGTTTTTCTTTCGCTCAATGGTGTGGTCGATTCAACTGATTAAGTCTGACTCTCAGCCAGATATTCTTCGTCAACCTGGGTCCGCTAATCGAACCAACGGTACCAAACGACCTGGAACAGCGCGGCCAGACCGTCGCGCCAGGTAATCTTTTTCCCTTCTGAATAATCCCGGCCGCTGTAACTGATGGGCACTTCATAGATGCGCCAACCGCCCTTGGCAATCTTGGCCGTGAACTCCGGCTCGAAACCAAAGCGGTTGGATTTTAGGTGCATCCCGCCAATGACCTCGGTGCGGAAAACTTTGTAACCCGTCTCCATATCCGTAAAGTTCAGGTTGGTTAACATGTTTGAGAGCAGGGTGAGGAATTTGTTGCCGACTGAGTGCCAGAAGAACAGTACGCGGCCGGAATCGCCTTTGAAGCGAGAACCGTAAACCACGTCGGCGCGGCCATCGCGGATAGGTTCCAGCAGCCGGGCATAGTCGCGCGGGTCGTACTCCAGATCCGCGTCCTGAATAATCACCACGTTGCCGCTCACCCGCGACAAACCACGTCTTAACGCGGCTCCCTTGCCACTGTTCTGCGGTTGATATTCGACAAAGACGCCATCCATCCGACCCTCAATTTCGTCGGCCAGCACCTGACGCGTGCCGTCGGTCGATCCGTCATCCACGATGACAATTTCATGAATGTCGTCCTGGCGTTTGACCCGGCTAAGAACTTCCAGGATGGTGTCTCGCTCGTTATAAAGAGGGATGACCACGGACACTCTTAGGCAGGCAACTTCCGGGGCGGTTGCTGCCCTATTGAGCGCGCGGTCAGTGGGGATTACAGCTACGTTACTCATCTCAGTTAGAATTTCTCACCTAACAATTTCTTATTCTTCGTTCAAGAGCTTAGGCAAGCAAAAGGAAGAGCTCGAGGGAAGAGCTAGTCTTTGGATTTAATTGGCGGCCTGTTCCATTGCAGGCTTTGTTTCCGAGCGCAGATTCAGCGGAAAGCAACCAGCAATCAAAACGAACAATAGCCCGACCGCCGGCACCATGTACCTCAAGATCGACAGAACCAGGACAGTCATCCCCCAAAAGTAGACGGTCAGCAGCAGCGCGCCTATGACAAATTTTCTCTGTAAGCCACCGTGTCTCCAGGCGCGCCAGGCACCCCAGGCAACAAGAACCAGGTACACTAGCTGGATGAGCAGGGTGGGACCCTCCAATCGCTGGCTATCCGTGCCATACCAACTGCGCGCGGCCTTCAGCAGCAAGAGCTTGATTACCGCGATCGGATGAGCTCGAAACTCTCGAAAAACAATTGGGGGGATGTTGCTGAATGTCGAAATCTCATTTTCATGAACGCGAATATCATTCATGACCTGGATGACGTCTGGCGGTATGCTGCTGTCTTGACGATAACCCTTTGGGTCAACGGCGAACATTAGGCCGTCACGTATGCTCTTAACTCCGTTTGTGCTTAGTAAAATCACTTTGCCTGTCTTCGCGTAAACCCACGTTTCCCAGGGTGCAATTGCCAGAACGTTTCCGAGCAACAGCATCACAATCATGAGCAGGCGAACGCGCCGGCCGATCTCCCGCCGCGTAAACCAGACAATCACCGCGAGTACCAAGCCAATGCCAATCGCGATGGGACGAATCAGCATAGCCACACCGAACACAAGGCCGCATAAAAAGTAGACGCGAGCGGGCAAACGCTGCGACAACGCATACCAGAAGAGACAGAGACCTCCATACAACACGACCATGAAAGGCAGCTCGCTGTTGGGCTGCTTGGTCAGCCAGAGTGCGAACGGGTAAGTCATCCAGATCAGAGACGTGATCAGTGCCGGAAGCGTCCCCCAAAACATTCGGGTCAAAAGAAAGACGAACATCGAAACCAAAGCCATGGAGATAACGGCAAACACCGATAAGCTGACATCTTCCGAAACACCCAGCCGTTTTGACGCGCTAAAAATGCTAACCAGAATCAGCGGATAGCCCGGCGAATAGCCCGTCGCGGGCGTTCCGGGTTCGATCGTGAAGCCATATCCGGCGATAACATTTCGAGCTATGGGTTCGTAGGCATTAACGTAATCACTTCCTTCATTCAGGCGGAAGCTGTGCGGCAGTACTTTCCAAAACGCCACGGTAGCGAGCATCGACGCGGCAAGAATCGCCACAGGGATCCAATGGCGCGAACGACTGAGAAAGCTCGATGATGGTGCGTCGTGCAGGAATTGATTCGTCCTGGGGGTCGCACTCAAAACTTGAATTCTTAACATGTATTCTACGCGGGTCGCAGAGAATTAATGCGCGCCGTTCATTAAAGGCCGAATCAGTTGATCCAAAAGCTGCCCGCGCTTTTCCATCGGAAACCGATCCAGAATCCGCTGTCTGATTGACGCCCTTGCCTCATCCGAATAAGCGAGAGCTTTTTCAATTCCCTGTGCTACAGACATTGGCTCCGCAGCGTCGATAAATATTCCCGAGTCTCCGGTGACTTCCGGCAAGGCGCCCACTCGAGTCACCACCGGGACGCATCCGGCCAGCATCGCTTCAGCGACACTTAGGCCGAATCCTTCATGACGCGAGAGTTGCACGTAGACCGAAGCGTTGCCGTAGAGATCGTTCAGCTCTTCGTCGCTGAGCCGGCCCGTGAGCGTTACGTTGGGCGTCGCCATCGCGCGCAGATAATCGGAAGCGTCGTCCCGAGCCGCGCCCGCCAGAACAAAATCGACGTCAGGCATGAGGGCGGCGGTCTGTACGAAGGCTTCATGCCCTTTGCGCCGCAGGTTCGATCGGTCCACGTTCCCAACCGTTAAGGCCATGCGCGCGCGTGGTCCCTGGGGCAGATATCCGAAGGGGTCAGGCACGCCATGGTAAATGGCGTTTATTTGTGACTCCGCGAGTCCGGCGTTACGTACCGCCTCTTGCTGACTGTAACTGGAGTTGGTGATCAAACAACTGGCAGAGTTCATCGTGCGCCGGCTTAACCAACGCTTCATTCCGCCACGCTGATGGCCATAGCCAATCTCAGGAATATTCGCCAGATCGTAACCGCCAATAACCAGTACTGACGGTATGTGTAAAAGCCGCGCGAACTCTATTGGCAGACACGTATGCCATGAAGCAAACCAGCCGAACACTAGGTCATGAGACTTAACCTGCCGCCAGACGGCGGCCGGGTTCATCAAACGCGAGGGTAGATAGCATTCAGTAACTTGATAGCGCTTTTGCAGCTCGGCCAGATCAAGACGAATGAATTGCGTTGGATGATTGTGGATGAAAAGGATCTTCTTCACTGATAAGAACTATAGAGCCGCTGAGTGGTGAACTTCAGGAAGAATTCTGCCTGCGTCGGATGACCGCACGCTTTGCAGGGCCACCCGGAAAACCTGCTCGATTCGGCCGGCGTACTTCTCGAGGTTGAATTCGTTCATTGCTTGTTTGCGCCCGGACGCAGCTAAACGCTGGCGCAGACTCTGATCCGAGAGTACTTCGGAAAGCGCCCGGCCCAGCGCCGCGATGTCCGCCACAGGAGCGAGCAGGAATTGATCTTCACTAGCCATCAACTCGCGCACGCCGGCAATGTCAAACGCGACGATCGGCAGTCCGCAGGCCATCGCCGAAAGCAGCGCCAGCGGACTGGTATCCTTCTCAATCGAAGTAAAGGCGAAAAGATCCATGGCCGCCAAAACGCGCGCGGTATCGTGACGAAAACCCGCAAATTTTATGCGACCGTCAAGCCCGAACTGTGTCGCCAGATTCAACAGACGGCGCTGGTAAGAGTCATTATCAAAGACCGGCGCTCCCACCAATAACAAAGTCACGTTCGGGTTCCGGTTAGCAATGCGGGCGAAGGCCTCGATCAAATAGTGCTGGCCTTTCCAGGGTGTTATTCGCCCCATGTGGCCGACTACCAGATCACCGACGGGAATCGCGAACTCGCGGCGAACTCCCGCGCCATCCAGTCCCGGATGAAAGACACTTGTGTCCACGCCGTTGTGGATGGTGGTAATGCGCGACTGTAACGATCGCGGTAGTTGTTCGGCGATGCTCACGCCATCGGCGATTACCTGTGTGGGCAGCCAACGCGCGGCGCGGCCAAAAACGCGACGGTAGATTCCAAAGGTTCGCTCAGAAATGAAATCCTGCACGTGCCACACGCAAGGGATTCGTAGCTTCCGCGCCGCTAAGCCGCCCAGGAAATGAGATGACAGTCCTTTGGTAACGACCAGGTCCGGCGAGCATTGAACCAGAAAGCGCTTGAGCCGTCGGGCGGCAATAACAATCACGCCGGCGTCCCACGCCCAAGCCGCGGGATTGGGCAATCGGGTAGCGCCAACGCGAATACTCGTGGACCACAGCCGCAGGTGATCGAGCACATGTGTTTCAATCCCGGACTCACGGCAAGCGTTAGTCAGGTCTCCCTCTTGGGGACAAACAACAATCGGCCTCCATCGTCCTTTATCCAAGCTCTGGGCCAGATAGAGCGTGCTGAATTGAACTCCGCCCATCGCGGCGGCCGATTCAACGAAGACTATGGTTTTGGGTCTTTCGGATTGCATCTCAGGACTGTGATTGTGGATCATGTCGAGCCTGATTCTGCTGACAAGGAAGCTATAGCGGACTCTGTTCCAGTCCCAGCTCTTCCATCTCCCAGAGCTTGGCCTGCGAGAGAAAATCGTAAATAGCGAAGTAACCACAGACAATGAAACCTCGCCAACCGTCGAGGAAACCTTGCAGCCAGACATAACGATGAAAGAATACTCCGCATGGGCGCACAACAAGACGACTCCAGCGAAAACGAATTCCCTGCTTGCGCAGTTCATCCGCTTCGTAGCGTGTATAGCGGTCGAGGTTGCGGATCTGCTTCGAGATATTCGGCATCCCGTAATGCATGATGTGATGCTTCAGGGTGCGCACCTCACCGGGAACCTGGACGTGCGCATGAACTTCGCGCTCAGTCCAACTACCGTCGTCACGTCTGAAGAGCCTGGTTTGATAATCGGGATAGATTCCAGCGTGGCGCATCCAACGGCCCAGCACATGATTTTTGCGGGGCAAGCGAAACGCGAGCACATCGCCGGAGCTTGATGCCAGAGCTTCTTCAATTTCTTCGCACAAGCCCGCTTCAAGTGTCTCGTCAGTGTCGATTTGCAAAACCCATTCGTGCCGGCATTGTGGCAGGGCCCAGGTTTTTTGCTTTGCAGAGTTGATGTATTCGTGCTGGACTATTCGGGCGCCGTATTCCTGACAGATTTCCAGGGTCCGATCAGTGCTAAAGGAATCAACGACCATGATCTCGTCGGCCCACTTCACTGACTCCAGCGTATCGCGCACGGTAGCAGCGCTATTGAAAGTTGGCAGCAGGATAGAGATTCGCGGGCGCATAAGAATAGGATAACTCTTTCGCTGATGAGTTCTGCCGCAGCCAGATCTCTACCAGTGACCATACGAACCAGACCGGGAGGACCATTTGCGGCAACACCTGGACGCCTTGCATGGTTAACAAGCAACCTACTCCCACAAACGACAACAAGAGATATAGTCCGAGTTCTCCCTCGGCAGTCGCCTTCAGCCAGATTGGCATTTGTCGAACGACGCGCAGCAGAGTGTAAAGGTATCCGCCCAGAAAGATAAGACCAGCGATAATACCCAGGTTTGCGGCCACCTGAAGGAAATCGCTATGTACCCATCCGGCGCTGCTCCAGCCGCCACCAAAAGGTGATTCAATGGCTTCACTCAGAGCTTCAAGCGCTCTCTCCTTACGATCCTGCGCGCTATGGTCAGTGGGAGCACCCTGAAGGGCAGCGATACCGGTAATCACCCGTTCATTTGTGTTGGGAATAAACTGATACCCGCCGGCCGCAACGACGAGAACCAGAATGGCGACGGCCACCCCATGCTTTTTCAGCCTCAAAATACAGGCACCCAGAACCTGGATTAGTAACACCAGCCAAATGCTGCGGTAACCGCCAATGTAAATTGCCATTATCTGCAAGACTGCGGACGCGAGGATCGCCGCCCGCGCCATCCATCCGCGCCACCAGCTACCCAGGAAGATCGCGCCGGGGAGAGCCAACACACAGATGAATGTTGCCTGAGATCCTCCCCAGAATGAGAACTGCGCTCGCATGAAACCGTCCGCGGTCGTTTCAGGCTTCGCAGCGGTGATGAAAGCGGGAAAAAGTTTTTGCACTCCCGGAAACCAGTACTCAACAACTCCCGCCAGGGCAATCCAGGTACTCGCGATAAAAAGCGCCAGCAGCAGATAGCGCCAGTAAGATTGGCGCTCGAGTACCACGGATGACACGATCATCAGCGGGACCAGCAACAGGAAGTCGCGAAACTCGTTGAGCATCTTGTCCCACGGTGCATCGCCGGCGATTAATGGCCACCACGCAAGCGCCCAAAAAGGGATGAGCAACCAAAGCCACCATGGCAGTGAGAAACGAAGGGCCGAACGGAGCTTACGGTGTGCAAGGATGCATATAAAGAGAAGCCAAATAAGAATCTCAGACGGATGAATGCGCAGATTCGGAGTCCATTCAACCGTGCGGTAGCCCAAACCCAGGCTCAGCACCCACAAGACCAGGCCAAATCGGATCCCGCGCTCGCCGCCAATGACGATGACCGCCACGATCAGCGCGCCCAGTCCTACGATCAACTCCTTATAAGAGAGGCCCTGCCGGTCCAAATAGAACGCCAGCGCCAGGCCGCCAAGTACGACGCATGCTAATGCGACGAGAAAATTCCTGCTGAGTCGAAATCCAGCGATTCGTTCAATCATTTGCTTACCCACAACCTCCGGACTTCACCTTGTTCGGTTCCCACGCTTTTAATGACCCTTGCAGGCACGCCCGCTACGACAGTCGATGGTGGCACTGATCGTGTTACCACAGCTCCGGCCCCGACAATGCTTGATTCGCCAATCTCTACGCCTTGCAGAATAGTCACGTTGGCTCCGATGTAAGCCCCTCGGCGAATAATCACGGGGGCTTGAGAAGTCACAATGGTGTTGTCCTTCAGCGGGCTGTTGCCAGCGTCGGTGTGCGTCAGGATCATCACCCGATGAGAAACCGTCACCTGATCTTCAATAACGATCCTGTCCTGCAGATCGAGAAAGAACTCTCTGCCGAAGTAGCAATCATCCCCAACTTCGAGTTTCTTATAATAATGACGGCTTTCGGCATCGCTATTGTGAATGATCAGAGGCGATCTAAACCGAACGTTTTGTCCGATCGATGCTCCATTTGCACGCAGCGTGGGCGCAATACATTGCGTGGGCATGAACATGAGAGGAATGTTGATGCCCTCGCCGCCGTAAATCGCCGCAAATATCCTAACCCACAAACGAAAGAGAGTTTTCAAGGGTGGCTGCTCCCGATCAAGACGTTCTCGTAACGTTTGGCGACGTTCGTCCACGAATATTGTTCCGGCACCTGGTTACTCTTCGTTGCCGCCGATGAACCATTTCTTTTTAAGTTAAGAAGTTTACTAAGGCCGTATGCCAGCCCGTCCGCGGTTGGCTCGACCAGAGTCACGTTGGGTTCAGAGATTTCTGCCAGAAACTCGCCTAAGCCACCAGTCCTGCTAGCCAGCAAAGTTTTGCCCGCCGCGAGCGCTTCCAGGGCAACGATTCCAAACGGCTCACGCCGTGAAGGTACCACCACGAAAAGACAGCCATTCAACAACTGGACTATTTGATCCGGGGATGCTTCCCCGAAGAAATGAACTCTCTGATTTAGTTCCAACTCGTCCGCCAAAGACTTCAACTGATCACGATCTTCGCCGGCTCCGGCGATAATCAGGTCGACCGAAGAGTTGGTCGCTCCAGCTTCAGCAAAGGCCTGCAATAACAGGTCGAAGCCCTTTTTATGAGTCAGCCGTCCAAACGCCAGAACGTACGCTCGCGGATGAGAATAGCAGGCCTTGTTTGTGAATCGCTCAAGGTTGACTCCGTTATAGATAACGTAACTCTTACCTGCTACCGATGCCTCGACCTGATTCGCCTTGTCCAGAGTGTGCCGAGAACACGCCGTGACTGCGTCGGCTGTGCTGAGGATTGATTTAAGTTGCGCTCGCGCCGAATCTGTATTTCGCATTTCTCCGTTTGCAGCCGCTTGCTCTGTATCCAGTCGCTCAACGTCGTGTCCGTGTAAGGACACGACTAGTCTAAAGGCGAATTCGCGGCGCAGTTTCAAAATGAATGGTATTTGGTGATCCGGAAAGTGTACGTTCACTACGTCGGGACGAAAGTCCCGCATCAGCTTCCTTAATCTGGACTGAGTTTGCGGACCGTAGAAAAGAGAAGCCCCGAACAAGTCCGGGCGCAAACGTCGCAGGTAAGCAAAATTGGGAGAAAGAAAAAGCAACCGATCCACCCTGACCCCGTCAATAGTTTCTTTCGCCCGAAGTGTCACGGGATAGCGGTTAGTGATGACGCGCACTTCGTGACCGTAGCCAACCAAATGTTTTGCCAGGTTCTGAGTCACGGTCTGAACGCCGCCGAGCACAGGGGCATAGCTACTACTAACAATTAGAATCCGGGCTTTGTTGCCGATCATCAAGGGCGAGCATTCAGGCATCGAAGCCATACTAACTAGTAGATCCCGAACCGTTGGAGGAATTGGAGCTTCCCAGCGCCTGATACAGCTCCAACGTCTCTGCGGCAATCCGCTGCGGCTGAAATTTCTCCACCGCAGCCTGCGCCATGATGCCCTTCTCGCCCCTGGCTCTTGTCGCCGAGATCAGGCGGATAATTGCATCAGCGAAAGCTTTCGGATCACGTTTTGGTACTAGCGAGCCGGCCCCGTAATTTCCGATGAGCTCAGTGAGGCCGCCGCTGGCACTCGCTACCACCGGCAGGCCAAACGCCATTGCCTCGACCACGCTGATCCCGAAGCTTTCATAATAAGAAGGCATGACGAATAGCGCGGCGCGTTTGTACCAATCTATCAACCCATTCTGATCCTGGGGCCCGACCCATTGAACCCCATTCACAGATGTCGTATTTAGTTTCAATCCGTAAGCTTCCGGCGATCGAGGCATCTGCCACGGGCCGGCCAACACAAAGGTGATGCCTGGATTTCGATCGTGCACAAGCTTCGCAGCGGCCAGCAGAGTTTCAATTCCCTTCACCGGAGCCAGGCGCCCCGTATAAAGGACGACTTGCTCCGACGCGCCGTTCCGTTCGAATTGAAGCGCAGCTTTCAAAATCGTTGCCGAAAGCGGATTCGGAATGACGCGAACGCGATCTGCCGGCCACCCACGACGATTAATAATGTCGTTCGCTTGAAATTGGCTCGGTGTAGTAATAGCCGCGGCGCGCCTGGAACTGTTTGCTTCCAGAGAATCATTCCATCGCACACTGGAATCCAACGACTTTCCCGCGTGCTTGCGAAAAGCGTATTCGCTGCCGTGGAGGCGAATAACCAATGGAGCAATCCGGCTCAGAAACAGAGCTCCCGTTTCAGTAGACTCCAGCACATCGAATTTTGTGCTGGCTGCAACCCGCGCAACCCGCCGATAAAGAGCCGTCGACCATTCCAGTTGACGCAGAGGCAAAGGCGCGAGTTGCCGAAGTCCAGGGACTTTGGCCGCGTACCAGTGCAAAGACGGCAGTTGAAGGTGATAAACGGGCACCTGACCGTCTTCAGCACGAAAGTTCCTGTTCTCTTTGGAATTAGCAAAAAGCGTTACCCGATGTCCGGCATCGAGCAACGCGGGGATCATGGCTCTCAGATAAGCCGCGATGCCACACGAGCTGCGATCACCGTAGGGCGATTCTGTTGCTACGAAACCGACGTGCATTATTCTGCGCGCCCCTTTCTCCGCGCGGTGAACATCACGTGCCCGGCAAATTCCAGCAGAGACGTTTGAGAAAGCCATCGCATCGTGTGGCCGCTTCCCAATCCCAGGCGCTGTGCTAACCAACTACTAAAGAACATCAGGGCCGACAGTGGCGCGAGTAAAGCGAATGCGGCGGGAATGGCGAGACGATCCGCAAAAGGAATTCTCGATCGTCGCAACCAGGTCCATAGCATTAACGCGAAACCATTCAAGCCTGGCTTGATCTCGATATCCGCAAATCCATGCCGCGCCAAAAGCTTCTCCAGAATCAGAGGACTTAGGTTGAAGTAGGTGTGGCCATGGACTGGCTCGAGGAACGAGACGCTGCCACAGAACACGCCGCCCGGCTCCAACACTCGAGCTGCCTCGGTCATTACGGCTTCAGGACTATCTAGATACTCGAACACCTGCCAGGCAACCAGGGCGGCCATACTCTGTGATTTCAGTGGTAACGCCGTCCCATCAGACTGAAGGCTCAAGGTTGCCGATTCGGCTCGATCCAAACCCAGCCACTCGTATCCCTTGCGCTCAATCAGCGAGCGATGACGGCCATCGCCGCAACCCAGATCCAAACAGAGACCGTTTCCTACCGGAAGCACTTCTTCAGGACCGTGCCAGCGAAAAGTTCGCAGGAAGTTTTTGAAGTCGCGAAATCCGCAAATCGCTTCCTTTTCAACCAGCGGACAATCGACTTCGGTTTGTTTTCCATTCAAATTAGCGGAGACAGGCGTTAGAGCCTCCCAATACCGCTCGCTAATTGATCGCTCGCCCACCGCAGCTCCGAAAGCGCGCAGACGCTTCTCAAAATTGCGAACTGAACCGCCCAAACCTGGTATCTGGGTCGCGTATGCGCTGGCCGCCTTCAGCTTCGATTTGAAGGCGATCGACACGGTTCGCGGCAGCCAATTCAGTTCACGATGGTTAAGATCATAGGCTTCCGCATAGGGATAATCTTCATAGAAGCGAACCCGCTTACCGGCCGCGCTGAGCTGCAATCCAATAGCGAACAATAGCTGATGATCGACGTGCCGCCCGAGCGACAGCGGGAAATAGAGAACGGACGAATCAGGCAGCTCCTGGAGCACCGTAAGAATTCTCTCGGTAATTGTTTCTTTGAGCGATCGATCCTCGGGGGCTGGCTGTGCACGCAATTCGTCGTAGCTTCCGTACAAATAACCTCCATGCGCTGCGCGCCGGTACGGTGCCTCGAGGAAACTCCAGCGCTCGATGTTCCGGACTCCCAGTTCGTTCAACGCTTTGGTATCTTCCTGCCGGCGCTGCTCGAACAAATGAGCCGTCGATCCCCATTTGGCGTGCAGATGCCGAGCGAATGCCGAATGATGATTTTCATCTGAATCCCCTGCGAACACCGTAATCACTCGAACAGATTTGTTCTGTGAAACCAGCGAGTCGATTATTCCGCCGCATGACAGCACCGCATCGTCAAGATGAGGCGAAAAAAACAGGTGTGAACTTCCCGCGCTCCAGTCCGACTCGCAGCACCAGTCGTACGGACGCGAATTCAACGGCAGCACTCGACGAATATCAAAGATTGCGGCTCGCTTGAGTGCCGCTTTGCTCATCTGTTCGCGCGAATCAACATTCGTCAGAAGTTCAGTCAAAGCACCGGCCAGCGCTCGCGCGTCTCCGGCGGCGACCAGTTTGCCGCTGACCTCTGACTCGACGACTTCGGACAACGCCCCCCCGCTGGTCGCAATGACCGGGGTGCCGAACGCCATCGGCTCAAGTGCGGCCACGCCAAAAGTTTCGTAATGGGAAGGAAGCACACTGACGGTCGAGCGTTGATACCAGTCGCTCAATACCTTCCAGCCGACGGCCCCAAGCAGTTCAACATGCGAATCCAAACCATGCTGGTGAACAAGCGAACGAAACTCGACCTCCGAGAGCGAAGAATGAAAACCCCCTGCGAAGACAAAATGCGTCTGGGGAAATGATTCCCTGGTTTTAGAGGCGGCCTGAAGCAGGGTCGACATCCCTTTGAGCCGTTCGATGCGGCCCACATATAGGACCGTTTGCGGGCTGCGTTGGACCTCCAAATCGCGTTCTACGCTCTGAACGCTAAGACCATTCGGAACGACGACGATCGGCGGATGCGATTTGCCCAACTCTCTCTGAATCTCGCGAGCGTGCGCAAAACTCGGACTAATCAAAAGCTTCGCCCGGCGCAGTGCAATCCGCTGTAGCACTCGACTGAGACGAACGCCCAGAGTCAATCGCAGCCCCGGCGTGTACTTATGAAAGGTATATTGCTCGCCGTGAAGGCGAATAATAACCGGCACGTTCCTGGAAAACATCGCCACCAACAACATTCCGGTTTCGGTCCCCTCAACCAGGTCCAATTTGCGGAGTTGGTGCGCTCGGCGGACACCTCGCCAGACTGCAATGCTGTATTCGATTTCCCGTATGGGCAGGGCCAGGATCTTTCCGACAAACGGCAGCTTGCCGGCAAACCAATGCAGATTGCCTTGGCGCATTCGATGGACTTCGGCGCCTCGATCATCTTTGACCATGACTTGATCACTGTCGGCCAGGTCGACGACGCTAATTGAGTTGCCGGCTTCAATCAGACCGTGCGCAAGCATTCGCACCTGAGAGCCGACGCCACTCGTCGCGCCTCCGTTCATTGGATAACTTAGCGAGGGAAAACAAATATTCATCTAGCTTGTTATCGTGTTAAGGGAATACTTTTCGTGGCGCAGATTAAAGTGATTGCCTGTTCCAGTCGCTGTTCCATGCCAACATCCGTACCTCAGTACGCAGCCGCCCGACGCGTTGAGATAATCCGAGCAGCGATTCCCAAGCTGGGCCTCTCCTGCCCCTCAATATAGAAACCAGAATCTCTCCGGACCAGCGGCCACACTGACGAAGGTCCCGATAAGCATTCAAAGAGGTCACGCGACGCGAGCGCGCGCGCGCGGGCGCATCGATGAGCGGCTGGGACGCCCCGTCCCAAAACAGACGTCGCAACAACCAACTGGGCCGCTGGCGCGATTCATCGACTGAATGCCAAACCACTGCCGCCGGTTCGTAGTAGACGCCTCTCCCCAGCTCCTGAAGTTGCGCAATGATCGCCGATTCTTCTCCCGACAGGAGCACTGTTCCCTGTCGGCCCAATTTTGGATCGAAGCCACGTACCAACAGCAAAGCATGTTTTTCGAAAGCAAGATTAGCTCCCACCAGATATTCACCGTTCACCAACAAGTGTGCCGCGTTACCATGATCGACATAGGTATAAAGCGAAAGATGCTGCTCGGGCACCCAGCTCGGCTTTTCGCCATGCCAATCCAGCCAGACACGTCCACCAACGGCCGCGGGCGCCGGGGACGCTTTCTCAAACGCCACCACCAACGCTTCCAACCAGTGGCTGTCTGCCCGCGCGTCATCATCGATGTACGCAACATACCGCCCGGCGGCGGCCTTCAAGCCGGTATTCCGCGCTCGCGATAAGCCGACTCTTTCTTCGGGAACGTATCGCAGGTTGACCCGCCCGTCTTCGAACTCTTTCACGACCTGCTCGGCTGCCGCTTCGACGGCGTTATCGACGACGATAACTTCATACTGATCGCAGGGCAGGCTTTGCTCGCACAGACTGCGCACGGCATGCCGAAGGTAATCCGGCCTCTTAAAAGTACAGATGATGGCTGAGATTCTGATCACTGGATTTCGGATTCGCGGAACGGTCTACTAACCCTGCGCAATCGCAAAGTCATAGGCCGCAATCATCTCGGGTAGGACGCGCTCGACACTGAAAGATTCCTCAATTCGTCGCCGTGCATTGTCGCCCATCGATTTGCGCAGAGAGGGCTCGGTCAGCAGTTGGGCAATTCGCGCCACCAATGCCTCTGAATCATTGACCGGAATCAGAAATCCGCTGATCCCGTTCTCGATCAGTTCCGGAGAACCGCCACTGTTGCAGGCAACGACAGGCGTAGCACAGGCCATCGCTTCCAGTAAGGTGTAGGAAGAATTCTCCCAGGTGGAAGGAAGAATGCAAACGGCGGCCTCCTGATAGGCTTGGACCAGATCAGTTCGTGCCATTTCTTCAAATCGCACCTTCGTCCTTTGCCCAGGATCAAGAGAGTCCAGTATCTTTTGGTGCCAGCTTTGGCCATCTCGATCCCGCCCGTCGCTACCGACGATACGAAACTCCAACGACGGAAAACGGCGCAGCAAAATGGGAATCGCCTCCCTGATAGTTTCGGCGCCCTTGTTTCGTTCCAGGCGGCCCACATAAAGCACTGTATCTTTGCGAACCGACTTCGAAGGTGGAAAGTTCGACTGGTCAATGGGATTATGCACGACCAAAGTCGTCTTTTCGCTTAGAGGCATCCAGGTTCGCGTGAGGTCAATCACTGCTTTGCTCGGAGCTGTTACCAGGTTGGCCCGACTGATCGATTGCTTTTCAATCCAGTACTCTCTGTAGCCACCCTGCTTTGCGCCGAGTCCATTGAATTGGTCTATGAATATTCGCGCTGTATGCAGCCGCGTCACTAACTTCGGCCGCCCTGGCATGTAGCTAACAAAAAAACCGTCAGCTCGACCTTCCGCGGCTTCGACAATGTCGATCGGGTGCCTGCGATTTATGCTCCGAACCTTACGCATTGCCGCCCAGGCGAAGCCGGGCCAAACTCGATTCAATCTCCAGAAGACGGGGACCGAATCCCATTTCGGAGCCGGCGATACGCGATGAACCTCAATTCCGTTGCCGTTCGTAATGCTTTCCCCGTTAACCGCCCTTGAAATAACTGTGACACGGTGGCCAGAGCCGGCGAGCGCGTGCGCCATCTCGTAGGTATACGACGCGATCCCTCCCCAACCCGTTTCCGGTGGATACTCCTGAGAGATGTAGCAGATATGCAAAAGTTTCACGCGCTCCGCTGTAGGCTTTTGATAACCTGAGCCGGGACACCGGCAGCAAACGTGTAGGGAGGAATCGACCGCGTCACAACCGCGCCCGCTCCCACCACGCTGCCCCGACCAATAGTGACACCGCGCAAAATAATCACGCGCGTTCCCAGCCAAACGTCCGCTTCGATTCGCACCGGCTCGGCCTTCGCGGGAGAGTTCGCTATCCCATGGTAATCGTTGTCGAGGATCACCGTCTCATCTCCGATTAGCGCGTTATTCCCGATGCTGATCTCGCGACTACAGGCGATGCGTACGCCCTGATTCAAAAAGACATTGTTCCCAAAACTCAGGCGCCCGCCACGAGCGCAGGAAATCTCAACCATATTGAACCTGCGAGATCTTATGGTTAGGCCCTCGCCAACTTCGATCGTTCCCTCCGAACTGGTCGCACACGGTCCAAGCACCGACAAACCTTTCCCCGTCGAAGCACAGTGTTGCCGAAAGCGCCATGACCACCATCGAATCTTGAGCTTCTTCCACACTGCTCCTCAGCAATCGGCTCAGGCACTAGCAACGCGCAAAGTAGGTTTCGCGTAATGCTGCTTTAGAACGCTAATCGCCAGCTCGGGAGTGATTCCCGATAGGCACTCTTCTTTAACTTCACGCCAGCAGCGCTCTGTGTTGGCATCAATAATCCCGCCCATGCACGGAGCGCACTCCAGGTTGGACCGCAGCACGATATGCCGCTCGCTTTGCGGCGCCAGCAGGTTGGCGTCGGAAGGACCAAAAATCGAAATCACTCGGGCGACCTGAACTGCTTCGGCCAGATGCAGCGTCGAGGTATCGTTCGTGATACACAACTGACTGGCGCTGAGCAGTGCGGCGGTTTCTCTAAACGTGAACCGGCCGGCAACTGATTTCGCTTTTGTTCCCAGGTGGCGCGTAATCTGTTCACATACATCCACGTCATCATCGTCACCTGTCAAAACTATCTCAAAGCCTTCGCTGTCTGAGAGGAATTCGCACACCCGCGCATAGTATTCCGCGGGCCAGCGTCGAGAGTTGATGTGTACTTTTCCTCCGGGATGAATTACCGCCAGCGGTTTTGAGTTGTCAATTCTTTCGCGCCGCAGAGCCAGCTTCACCGAATCCAAATCAATTTTGGCTACCGGGAATTCATAGGCGCGGCTTTGACCCGAAATTCCCAGCGGCCTCAACAATTCTACATAAGCGATGGCCCGATGCGTCCGGGCATAATCGACTGCCAGGCGATCTGTAAGCATTCCGTCGCTCGGGCCAAACGACCCGACTCTCCTGCGGACGCTGAGACAGCGCAACAGCGCATTGCCAAGGTTCCGATCAAAGTCAGAGAGAGCAAAGTTGATTCCTACGTCATATCTCGAGAACAGGTTTTTCAAAAGCAAGTTCGGGTAATACCAGCTCACCGCCAGGACCAGTCCTGCGCTGGGCCGGTTTACAAACTTCGAGATGATCCATTGTCCCGAATAGGCAGAGAGCATGCTGATCGTGTTGAGCCTCGGGTGATTCTGAAATGCATCTCGCACGTATCCGTGGAGAGTGATTAGATCGATCTTAGCCTTCGGATATTGGTTCTGTAATCCGGCCAGCGCCGGAGTCAGCATCAGCATGTCCCCGAGCCCTGCCAACTGAATAACAACCATCCGTCTCGGTGTTTGCGTGCGCGAGAGAATATTCAACAGTGAGAGGATCGCGATCCTGACCGGCCACACAATCGAAAGCAAAGCAACCATGCCGAGCCGTTGGATCGGCCGTCGTTGCCGCCACGCGTAGAACTGCCGGCGCAGGTTGCGAAGCCTTTGGAACATTGATTTCAATCGGAAGAATAATCAGCCAACAAGGGTGAACGCTACACTCCCAAGTTGACCGTCAGCGGCGGGCGGACACTATCGAATCGAACCCTTGCCTCGGCCTCGCGGATACCTGAAAGTTCCTCGCGGATCGCTTCCAAATAACCCGAACCAAAGCGCAAGTCTGGCTCGAGATAATTACCTTCGGCCCATTCATTCCAGGACTTAACAAAAATCAATCGATGATCGCGGTCGCGCGATTGCACGATATCAATGGCCTCGCGAAGATGAGCGCGAAAAAGATCCGGCGTACTGTCGAGCAGCACAAGTCCCTTTACGCCATGCCGCGGAGTGCTGTCCCAGTTTGGAATAACCGAAGGATAGTGTTTCGGGCCAAATTGAATAGACCTGAGAGAGTTGGCTATCAGCGAAGAATAATCCACCGTGAGTGGCAAACGATTATTTAAGTATCTATCAACGGATCGACCACGAAGTGTTTTGACTAGTCGGGTCAGCTGTCGCTTTGGCAAAGCCTTCACAAAAGTTCCGGGCAGATGGTAAGTGTAACCATCAAAACCAGGAGTCTCTGACCAGAGACAATCCACAATCCCGATAAAATAAATTCCTTTGAGGCCGGCTTTGATTGCCAACTCGTTCCACAAATCTGTAAATCTCTGCGGGTCCGGAAGAGAGTCCGGCATGTAGACAACAAACACTGGTTTGCCATCCATCTGAATATAGCGTTCGTCACCGAAAGCATCGAGCAGCGCATGGAAATGACGTACGTAATCCTCTTCGCCGGGATACGTCTGCTCCAAAAGTATTTTATTCGGTTGACCGTTCCAAACTCCGGTCCACGATTCGTTAGCCCACGCGAGACAGAAAGGAAAGTCGGGCTCACGCGACTTGAGTACTTCCTGGAACGGTCTCTCCAGTAGACGTTTGCCGGCGAACCAATAATGCCAGTAGCAGAAGCCCTCAATCCCATGTTGCCTTGCCAAGTCCGCCTGCGCCAAGCGTGCTTCAGCAACACGGAGGTCGTAAAAGCCCAGGTCCGCGGGAATGTTGGGTTGATAGTGTCCTTTGAATAATGGACGGGCCTTGGCGACGTTGGTCCATTCTGTGAAACCCCTGGACCACCATTCATCGTTCTCCGGGATCGGATGAAACTGGGGAAGGTAAAAGGCAATGCAGCGAGCATCGGCTTGAGAAATCGACTCAGTCATTTGTTTGTGTTGAGAACCAGATTCTTTCGCAGCCGTCGCACTACGTCTGATACAAACGCTCGCGGTCCTTCACTCATTAACTGCAGAACGTGACGATATGCGTATCTGTGTAATGCATAATCGCGATACTGATCATCGACCAGACGAAGTTTTTCGGAAAGGACTGCATACATCTCTCTGTTCTTGCTGAAGGCTCTTCGCTGCTTACGTACGGCTTTGAGAAAACCCTTTCTCATTGTCCTGAGATCCAAACACATAGAGTCGGGCCGATATCGATAGAAGGCGAGTCTTTCGGGAATGTAGAAGAGGGCCGGCTTGGTTACCAGAATCTGCATCCAACAATCCCAGTCCTCATGATTTGGCAAACGCTCATCAAACCTTATCTTTCGCTCGGTAAAGAAACGTGCGTCAAGAAGAAAGCAGTGGGCTGGGATCGATAGTCCGTACTCCCACTTCGAGGCCAAATGAACCAACGGTCTTTGAGCGTCCAATTCGGAACTCGTGGATTGCCAGCCACTCCCGGTAAATAGGGTAGCGTCACTAAGGCGACGTTCATAATTGGTGTAGCTTAGACTCCATTCGCGAGTGTTGCGCAACGCAGCCACTTGCAGCTCGAACTTCGTTGCCGCAATCCAGTCATCAGCGTCCAGAAACTGAATATAACGGCCCTTTGCTTCATCGAGCCCACGATTTCTGGCAGCTGCCAATCCCCTATTTGGTTGGCTGATGCATCGTATTCGCGAATCACTCCCCGCAAAGGAAAGCGCCAACGACTGCGTCTGATCCGTCGAGCCGTCATTGATGATTATGCATTCCCAATCGGTGAAGGTTTGCTGAAGGACGCTTTGCACACTCTCAGTCAGGTACTCGGCCTGGTTGTAACAGGGAATGATGACTGAAATTTCCGGCATGAAAATATAAGTGGCGTTTAAGACGCGGTGAGTCCCCTAGAGAGAATCTCCGTCACGAGCATCTCGGCTCAGCAGGATCACCTGATAAATGGCGCGATGGTAGCGAAGTTTCTCCTGCAGGCCGAGGTAGCGAAGCCTGGTGTTTCGCGCCGCAATGCGACTGAGCCAGTCAAACGGAAAATCGGGAAGAAAAACCCGGTCTCTCGCGACCACCCGAAACTGAACCGATTCGCACAGCCGACGCATTTCCGTTTCGGTAATCCATTCTTCGACGGGTTGTCCCGGTTCTCCCATGCTACTCCACAGTTTCCACAATTCACCTCGCGGAGTAGTCAGGATGGCAAAGCCGCCCGGCTTCAGCAATCGGTAGATGTCACGAAGAAATGATTCTTTTTGACCTTGTACGATGTGTTCGATAACTTCGGACGATACAATCAGATCGAATTGAGCTTCGAGACCTTCCGAAATCAGATCGACGGTCTCGGCCAGACGAGTATTGAGGTTTGGAAACAAGACTTTGGCCCGCTCAATCGCCGCTGGAACGGGATCGATGCCGAGCACCGTACCATAATCCGAGAGTATGGAAGTTAACCAACCGCGCCCGCAGCCGAGATCCAAGATTCTAAGATTGGGGTCGTCAGCTTGCTGCGGCGTTACAAATTCGTCGATAAGCCTGGTGATGGCTTGCGCGCGCAGCTTCTCATCTTCGTTTGGCTGGGCGCTCCCCCACGCCTCGCTACTCCAAAACCGGGAATAGAATTCATTTACCACCGCCGGATCTGGATGAAGATGGCTAGACAAGTTTGGCACTCGTTTCGATCAGCTTCCACTTGCTGGGGAAAAAGACTAAACCGTATGCTTGATTCATCGGCATGCCTGATTGCAAGACATCGGCTTCTCGCACGTCGAAGTATGCAGCGCCGGATAGCTTGTCATAGTGCCGGTTCAGCATGTCCGCGAGCAGCAGATCGACAAAGTAACGTCCCGGCAAAAGGTTCAGAGAACTTATTTGGCATTCAATTTTACTGGCCGAAGATATTGCCGGCAGTTGGTATCCAGCCTCGCGGTTGGCAATATGGCAAATGAGCTGATCCGCCGGCGTGCGGAACCGGATTCCGATCCATGGTTGCAAAATTGGGCTCTCAACTGTAATCCCAAGCTTGACTGTGAATTCGTCGCCGGCGCGGAAATCGCTGGCCGGCTCTCCGTCTCGATTCAACATTTGAATGCTGGAGAACCAGGCACTCGACTTGGGATTCTTCCTGGGGTGATGGCTGAGATCCTCTGAGTCGTTGAGTTGGTACTTGCTGAGATAATCCGAAATCACATTAGCCGTAGGGCCGTTGGACGACACTCGACCTTCATCCAGCAGCAAGGCCCGATTACACAATGACTCAACCAGGGCCAAGTTATGTGAAACCAGCAATACCGTGCGCCCGGAGTCGGCGACTGATTGCATTGAGCCTACACACTTTTTCTGAAAATCAATGTCCCCAACAGCAAGCACTTCGTCCACCAACAGAATCTCCGGATCAAGATGAGCGGCGACGGCGAACGCCAGGCGGACGTACATCCCGCTGGAATAGTGCTTTACCGGCGTGTCGATAAATTGTTCAACTTCGGCAAAGGCTACGATCTCATCGAACCTCCTGCGGATTTCGGCGTGCTTCATGCCCAGAATCGAGCCGTTGAGGAGAATGTTCTCGCGTCCGGTGAGTTCCGGCTGAAAACCAGTGCCGACTTCCAGAAGTGATGCAACCCGGCCGTGGATGTCGGCGTAGCCCTCTGTCGGCTCGGTGATTCGCGACAGGATCTTTAGCAGAGTGCTCTTACCGGCGCCGTTGCGGCCGATAATGCCGAGAACATCCCCACGTTTGACTTCAAACGAGACGTCCTTCAGAGCCCAAAACGCCCCAGATTTCGAATTGCGAATCGCGGATTGCGAATTTCCGTTGCCGTTGCGAGTTAGTAAATGCTGCGCCGCGCGGAAGGGAGCTGTAGCCGTCTGCGTGAGCTTCTCTTTCAGGGTCTTATACGCTTGCTGGTTAGCGCCGATGCGGTAGCGCTTGCCTAACCCCTCAACTGTGATTGCAATTTCACTCATCTATTTGAGGATAAGAACGGATTCAGAAACTGGTAAGACGGCCTCGGGAAACTAGACTATGTCGGCGAAGGTCTTTTCCATTCGTCGGAAATAAAAGGCGCCGGTGATCAAAATTACGATTGCCGCCGAAGCGGAGATGGCGATGATCGGACCGGGCGCGCTGTTGCTGCGCAAAAGGGCCCAGCGAAAACCTTCGACTACGCCGACCATCGGATTCAATCCATAAAGGCTGCGCCAGGGTTGATGCAGCAAACTGCTGGGATAAGCGATCGGAGTGGCCAGCAACCAGAACTGCGTGATAAAGGGGACGACGTAACGTACGTCGCGATACTCGACGTTCAGCGCCGAGAGCCATAAGCCGACACCAAGTGAAGTGACCAGGGCCAGCAACAGAAACAGCGGCAACCAAATCACGTTGAGCGTAGGAACCAATCCGTAATAGAGCATCATGGCCAGCATCACCAGAAACGCGATCGCAAAATCGACGATGCCAGAGAACACGGAAGCGAGCGGAATGATCAGCCGCGGGAAATAGACTTTGCTGATCAGCATCCCACTGCCGACCAGACTGTTCGATGACTGGCTCAGGCCGTTGGCGAAAAAAGTCCACGGCACCAAGGCCGCAAAACTGAATATGGGATACGGAATTCCGTCCGAAGGGACCTTGGCGAGATGTCCAAAGAAGATGCTGAAGACAACCATGGTCAGGAACGGCTGAATGATGGCCCAACTGGCGCCCAGCGCCGTTTGCTTGTAACGGACTTTGACATCGCGCCAAACAAGGAAGTAGAGCAGTTCGCGATACTCCCAAAGCTCACCCAGTTTGAGTGGCACCCAACCCTTTGAGGGCGCGATGCGGAGTGTCGGCACAGCGGATGGCGGATGGCGGATGGCGGATTCGGAATTCATCTGTGAAGGCTAAGAGTTAAGGGCAAACGGCTAAGGCCGAAGAGCTTGCAGTAGAGCTGCTCTCCGACGTCTGATCTCTAATCTCTGACCTCTGACTTCTGGTATCATTTGCTTGCAGGTTGAAGCAACAGATCTTTGACTTCTGGCTTCTGGTTTGAAGGCAAAAAAGGTAAATCGCAAGGGGCTAAGCGCCGGGCGCGAAGAATGGTTGGCCGCACCCTCCGCGTACCTGGCTCGTAGCCCCTTGCGATTTGCCTCTTGCCCTCAAGCGGTAAGCGGTAAGCGGCGAGCGGGTTCTACCTCTTCCCGGTTTGCGTTTACCACGGTCCCCTTTCCGCTTTGCGCTTTGTCGCGCTTTGCCCTCAGCGTCCCCTGCACTGCTTCAATCACCCGTGACACTTCAGCGTCAGTTAATTTCGCTGAGAGCGGCAGACTGACTGTTTGCCGCCCCGTGCGCATTGCGTGGGGATAATGTTCCGGCTGCCAACCGAATTTGTCCTGATACACCGGATGTTCCGGGATGCTCAGGTAATGGACGCCGACGCCGATATTGTTGGCCGTCATCGCGTCGAGAAATTCATCGCGCGTCACCTCAGCGACCGCTTCGTCAATCAGGATGGTGTACAAGTGATAAGCATGACGCGTGTCTGGCTCAGGGTCAGCCGGCAACGTCACGGGCCAACCAGCGAAGGCTTCGTTGTATTGCTGCCAAATCTCTTCGCGGCGGCGCCAGTTTGATTCGACGCGTCGAAGCTGATGGATGCCCAGCGCGGCCTGTAAATCCATCATGTTGCATTTGAAGCCGGTCTCGACGACGTAATAGTGTTTGTAGCCTTCATCGCTGAAACGTTTCCAGGCGTCTTTGCTCATGCCGTGCAGCGCCAGCATTTTGATGCGCGCGAGATCGTCTTCATTGCGTGTCAGCACCATGCCGCCTTCGCCGGTGGTGACATTCTTGGTGGCATAGAAACTAAAGCAACCGAAGTCGCCGAACGTGCCGGCTTTGCGGCCGTGATATTCCGTCTCGATGGCGTGGGCGCAGTCTTCAATTATTTTCAGTCCGTGACGCGCGGCGATTTCCATGAGAGCGTTCATGTTCGCGGCGCGTCCGGCAAAATGAACCGGCAGAATAGCTTTGGTCTTGGGCGTGATGCGAGCTTCGACTTCGGCTGCGTTGATATTCATTGTCAACGGATCGACGTCGGCGAGTACCGGCGTTGCGCCCGCGTGGACGATCGCATTGACCGTGGCGCAGAAGGTCATCGGCGTGGTGATTACTTCGTCACCCTCACCTATGCCTGCAGCCAGGACGCTCAGGTGCATGGCGGCGGTGCAGGAGCTGACGCCTGCAGTAAAAGCCTGGCCCTTATACAACGCGAATTCCTTCTCGAATTGGGCTACGCGCGGCCCCGTGCCAATCCACCCCGATTCGAGACAGCGCACGACCTCGTCAATCTCGTCCTGTTCGATCTTCGGCGCACCGAAAACTATGAAGTCGGAGGGGGACATACAATTACGAATTGCGAATTTAAGAGCCGAGGCTCGGACCTAAGGGCTAAGAACGAAGAGCTAAAGAGGAAAAGGACTTTGCCCTTTCTCCTTGCCCTTCTCCCATAGCTCGTTCCTACGCCTGCGGTGACGCCTCTTCGGCGGAAGAATAGTGGTCCGACTCGGCGTTGTACTTAGCGTACTCGCGGTAGCCGTAGTAGTAGTCGTGCGAGCGCATATCTACGCGATTTAGTACGACGCCTAAAACCTTCGCACCCACATCAAGCAACGCCTGGCGCGATCGCTGGACCACCTTGCGCGAGCATTCATTGGCATGAATCACCAGGATGACACCGTCCGATATGGTCGCCATTAAGACACCGTCAGTGAAAGAAGCAATCGGGGGAGTGTCGATTACCACATGGTCGAAGGTCTTTCCCAGTTCAAGCACGACTCTGCGCATTTGATCGGAGCCGATCAATTCCGCCGGATTAGGCGGCAGCGGTCCCGAGGTTAGCAGATACAGACCGCTCTCCTCTTCCTTCTGGACGAGGGCCAGCATTTCAGCTTCAGACATCTCGTTGGACAGGATGTTGCTAAGTCCGCGTTTGTTTTCGGCGCCAAACGATCTGTGAACGGTCGGCCGCCGCATGTCACCATCAATGACCAGCACGCGGGCTCCAGTTTGAGCCAGAGTCACCCCCAGGTTAATGGCCGTCGTCGTCTTTCCTTCAGAAGGTACACAGGATGTGACTACCAGCGTCTTGGGCGCGTGTCCTGCGGATGACAACAAGACTGACGTGCGCAAGTGGCGATAGGCTTCGGCTAGCGGCGAACGCTGATCCACATCGAGCAAGAGCGCAGGATTGACTCTTCCATTTCCATTCTTATGTCCATTCCCGTTTCCGTTTTGCAGTTGCAGAGATGTCGTCTCAGCAGAAAGCGCGCGTCGCAGCCTGCCGTTTTTTAGCATTGGGATCGTGGCCAGCGTCGGCAATCGCAGCATCCTGCTCACATCATCGCTGGAACGCACGCTGTCATCCAGATACTCGAGCAGGGTTGCCAGACAGACGCCGAAACCCAGCGAAAACAGGAACCCAAGGATCACGCCCTGCAGGCGGTTGGGACCAATCGGAACGCGCGGTGGAGTCGCATAGTCCGTAACGTGCAAATTGTTTGGTGTGCCGGCCAGTACGACGTCATTCTCTTTGGCGCGTTGTAAAAGGCTGTCCAGCAAAGTTTTATTCGTTTCTATCTCTTGTTGAATAATGTGGTAGTTGATGGCGGCCTCGTTTTGCGTCCGGGTAGCACCACGTTGTTGTTCGAAGGCAGTACGCAGCGCTTGCTCGCGGTCGAGGGCTTCGTGGTAACGCATCTCGAGCGTTTTTGCCCCGGTCGTGACGGCTTTTGACCTCGCGTCCTGGATTTCTTTTTCCACTGCGGCGATCTGCTTCTGGACTTCCTTAACCTCAGGCCACTCTTCAGTGTTGTCTACCAGCAACTGCGCCCGCTTTTGCTTCAATTTTGTAAGCTCTTCGTCCAGATCTTTTGTGCCATCTTTTCCCAGGACATCGGCCGCGCCGGGTTCTTTACTAACCCGATAGTTCGCTTCGGCAATCTTGCGTTCATTCTCGGCCTCGAGGAGTTGCTTATTCAGTCCCGAGAGCCGATCGACAACTGTGTTCTGCGCGGCGTCGAGCGAAAGGATCTCATGTCCCTTGGCATAATTGATCAGGCGCTCTTCGTCCGCGCGGATCTGCGATTGCAGTTCCGCAATCCTTTGTTGCAGGAAGTCACCGGTGGTGCTGGTGAACTTGGTTTTCTGCTCGAGGTTTGAAAGGACGAACGCATTGGCGATCGCGTTTGCAACCTTTGCGGCTACCAGCGGATTCGCATGGGTGAACTTTATGCTAATCAGACGCGTCTCGGTGAACTGCAAGCGCTCGTCTTTTATCGGATCGACCTTCAGTCCCAACTGAAGCGAACTCACAAAGGGCTCGAGTCGCGCTGCCTCTTCCAGATTGTCAGGTGAACTAGCCGAAGCGACCTGTTTATCAAGCGAGAGTTTGTCGTTCTCGGCTTTTTGCGCCGGCGTTTGGGCTACTGACGAGCCGCCGTTCAGACCAAAGGTGCGTAATAGACGTTGCCAGGCTGTATCGTTAGCTTGCGCACGCAGAAAGTCCGGATTGTGTTCAAGATCCAGAGTCTTGACGACCCGGCGCAATAGCCCGGGTTTCGTAATGATCTGCAACTGGGTATTGAAATAGCTGGGGTCTGAGCCAGTGTCGACGATGATGTTGCCCTTACCGGAGGTTAAACCAGACGCCGGGCCTTCCGTGTCGACCTGTACATCGGTTTCAGCCAAATAGATATCCGGCTTCCGCGCCAGCATGACCGCTGTAGTTGCCGTGACCAGCACGACGATAAGAGCAATCATCCAGCGTCGCTTGCTAATAGCGATCCAAACGTCGCGCAGGCGAACGCCTTCGTCGACGCGATTGGGAGGGCCATAACTGCCGGGGTATCTAGCCTCCTCCGCATTGGCAAACGAGGCGGGAAGCCCCCGCGACACATTGGAAATCACTGCGAGGGCCCTGGCAATTTCCGACGGCGCCTTTCCGTTTTCCTTCGGGTCGTCCATCTTAATTCTCCTGACTGAAGTGATTCGTTCTCTGCTTAGGGGATAACACGCACGGGTAATTGCGAGATCGTGGGAACGACAGTCCCCAACAAACTACGCAGTATGCTCTTCGTCCCCGAAATCGGTACATCCACGACATCGTTCGCCATCAATGCCACGTCCACCGCTTTGTTCTTTTCGATAGCTCGGAGATCGACAAAGATTTCCTGCTTCTGAGTACTACCGGGAAGTTGGCGAAGGATTCGCACTTTGTCTCGTTTTGTGCTCGGCGCTGTGCCACCCGCGATGGCGATCGCCCGCGAGACCGTTAGCGGCTCCTTCAAAGGAATCGCAGAGGGCTTCAGCACGTTTCCTAACACGAACACCTGATCCGCAAGTGGGATTGAGACAATATCGCCCGGGCGAACAAAGGGATTCGCTTCCGGCAATCCCTTCAGGGTGTCACTCAATTTGTAAGCTGCGAAAGCGGACGTGTCATTGCTGTCCGCTGCGGAAGCGCCTGACTGCTCGCAAATAGGTCCGCCTGCAGCGTGAACGATCTGAACGCTCTGTCCGGCGCCCTCAGTCGGTCCGCCGGCCAGACTGAGCAGCTCCAACAACCTGACTGGCCGTTGCATCTTGAATTGCGCGGCGCTATGCACCGCGCCGATCACCGCCACAGGCTGCGATTGAAATTCCTTTACAAAGACATCAACATGCGGGTCGTTCTTGTATTTCTTGTAAAGCTTGGCGATGTTCTGGGCTAATTCTCCTTCTGTCAAACACGCAGCCGGAATATCGACGTCCAGCATCGGCATGCGAATCATTCCTCCCTGATCGACGCGGACGGCTTCGCGAGATAGTTCCGGCGCTCTGGCTACCCGGACGTCGAGTACGTCCCCGGGCCCGATTCGGTAGCGTGCGTCGGTGGGCGTCGGTTGATCCTTGGCGTTCGTCGGCGGTTGGCCCTTGTTGGCCGAGACATCGCCGCTTCCCAACCTGCCGGCGGAGGTACTCGAGATGGTCGCGCCCTGTTGCGCGCTCGAGTAATTCACTGAGCAGATCAGGAAAAGACTAAGCAGAAATGTGTTGACTATTGCTCTCGAAGTCAGTCTCATGATTTCACTCTCTTTTCTCTCTTCACTGAAGGCCGTTTGCTGTCTCTAGGGTTTGTTATATTCGTAATCAAAGTTCTCCGCTTGCATGTATCTGGGGGATTCATGCGGGACCCCGGGGGGAAACCTCTCTCGCGAGGCAGCATTCAGAAAAACCTGTCTTAGCGTCACCATTTGAGTGCGCCGATGTCGTTAATTTTGTCGCTCCGGAATTGTTCTCCCCATATGCACGTTGTCGGTCTCGGTTGTGTGATCGGCGTCTGAATGGCAACCTCGGAAAAAACAGAGAAACGAACCCCAATTCCGGCTGTTCATCTTTTGCCGAACGTCGACCGGATTATCTGTTTAGTGATTTGATGCGCCAGGCTTTGAAGGCAGGAAATAGTAGACTTACTTACCAGGCTAATTACGAAAAGGATCTCCCACCCACGCTCGAAGACGAGACTGACAGGTTGCTTGTCGAGGCTATGCGGCCGAACCGCTGAATTTCAGTGAGATTACCCGACACCTGGACAGCTCTGGCGAAACCTTCAGATCAAATCTTCACGACACACTCACTTCCTGCGTGGCTAGTAAATCAGACTTGACTGGATGCCGCCTCAACGTTTCACCCAGTTGAGCAACAGCAAGTTCAAACTCGGCCGCGTGGGGCCAACGCGATTATCTCGCACGCTACCGAATCAAAACCGGAATAAGGGGCAGCAACTCTAGTCCAACCAACTGTTTCTGTCAATAGTCTTTCGGCCTTCCGGCCTTGCCCAAACCTACCGGAAATCCTTCAGCCGAACTGGGCTTCACCTGCGGCTTTAATCTTGGAACACGCTACCCTGCAAACCACTTACTATCAATTCGAGAAAAACGCAGAATCAAGCGGTATTTCCCGAATCTGCAATGCTCGGACCGTTTCCACCGCACGCGCGCTCGAATACCAAAATGAACTGCTCAAAGATTATCCTTGACTGACAATGTGTCAGGTTGTTAAAGTCAGTTGTACGTCGGATGGCACTAAACCCCTCCCGACGGACGCCTAAGCAAGTACATCAGCACTATCTTAGCCCTACGACCTAACTCGCCCAGAGAGTCGTTCCAACTCACAGGATCCATTTCCGAGCCTTTCTGCGAAGAATGCCGCTCCAGAACTAACGCGGCACGTTTTTCGAGGAAATGCGCTCTCCGGGAGCAATCAATAATGTTTCAATTGTTAAGCAAGCGGGCCGCTCAGCTCGGCTTCGTGTTCGTACTCATAACGTCTTTCAGTCAAGCCTTTGCTCAACGAAATTCAGTAGCTTCACTGGTAAATCCTGACGGTAACTCGCGGTCGGAGAACGTCGCCAAGCCGGACTCGAAAGACTCCAACGACGCCGCAGCCATCCTGGCGCATTTCGTGGCCGCTGAAAATAAGGTCCGCGAAGCCTTAAACCAGCACACTTTCAAACGCGATGTAGTGCTTCAGACCATCGGTCCGAATGGCGAGGTGACCGGCGAATATATCCGAAACTCCCAGTTCTTGTTCGACGATCGGGGCAGACGCATCGAAAAGGTTCTTTTTCACCCGGCGTCTACTATCCATGAAATGCGGATCACGAGGGAAGATATTCAGGATCTGGCTGGAAGCCAATTGTTGGGTATTGACATCGTTGAAGCAACTAAGTACCGGCTCGGATATGTGGGCGTTGAAACGGTCGATTCACGCCAGGTCTTTGCAATCGATGTTACACCGCTTACCGCACCGGATCCAAAACACATGAGCGAACGCTACTTTGTCGGACGCGTTTGGGTCGATCCAACCACCTTCCAGATCGTCAAAATCAAAGGCATTGTAGAACCGCAGGGTAAGCAACGCTTCCCGATATTCGAGACCTGGCGCGAGCCAAGTAAGAATGCACTCGCATTTCCTACTCGCACTGAGGCTGACGACGTTTTACATTTCGCGGCTCGCGACGTTCATTACCGCATCAGGGTGCGCTACCACGAGTACAAGCAATTCGGAAGCAAGGTGAGTATCACCGAAGTAGATGGACCTTTAGATGATGTGGACGAAGCTGCACCAAGTGTGAAGGAAGCGCCGCCTAAGATGAATCAGCCTCCACCCAAGAGGAAGGAAGCCTCGCCGAAGGCTAAGGAAGTGCAACCAAAGCTAAGTGAAAAGTCCGCCAATCAGTTGTCTGTTCCGAAAAGCCAACCGCAGCGCAAACCCGAGGTCTGCACCACAAACCGGAATTCACCGCCCGTAGGCGGTTATCACTGGCCAGCCGACAGCCAAGTTAAAGTCTACTTTGTGCGCAACATGTTTACCCCGGGGCAAAGCGCGACACTACTTGAGGCCATGAAAACCTGGACCTTAAGCGGGCAGGAGGATGGCTCGGGTGTCAAATTTGTCTACGCCGGCGAAACTGAAAGACGCATGAGCTGTCGGAGTTGCCTCACGGTGGGGAGGCGCGACGTATTCAAGCAAGACAAGCACCATTACGCCTTCTTCAATCCAATGCAGGAGGAAGGTGGCTTGTTGGTTTCTGCCTGGATAGATCTTGATGTTGGCATTACGAATCCCAATGCTTTACAGGGCTTTATGGCACACGAACTTGGTCACGGTCTCGGACTCTGGGACTGTCCGAGTTGCAAAAAGAAGCAGTCGCTGATGAATTCGTTTCCGGGCCTCAACCAGAACAACGGCCTGGTTGGACCGTCCAGTTGCGACCTGGCAACGATGAGAAGCGTGTATCAACAGGAACGGCAGATTGCTTCCGCCAAATCCTATAGCGATAAACGACCGGAAGCGGTTCGAACCGAATCCGTGCTGCCTCTGGTTGATCTGGAAAAAGTAAGTTTCGGCGGAGCCGCAGCAAAGAACTCCTCCGGCGATAATCGCGCACTCCCGAGCCGGAGCGAACCCGCGTTGACGTTGCCGCAGCCAAGCCGGGACGTCACAACCTTGTCAACCTCTGGCGTTCAGGGTCCGACGTTGGACTCATCTGCGTTCAAACCTTTTGGCGATAGGGGACCGGGTGCCGGCCGATTGGACGGCGCCTTGACGCCATCGCCGCCACGTCGAAACAAGGCAAGCTTCTATTGGTTCGATCTTCATCATCCCCGCGTCAATCGATCCTTGTTCTTGTTGGATCGTCTCTTCTAATAGTTACCCTTAATCATAAAACGTCCCGAGTAATCCGCAATGAAAGTAAAGCGAAGCCTCTCCATAATTCTCCTATCACTAATCGCCGGTCTTGGCGTTAGAGATGTACATACCCAAACACCGACGGTAATGACTCCGTGCCGAATCGGCCAAGAGGCGCCGGCCATAGGCTTCTGGACGTGGGCGGCTAATGCGCATGTCAAGGTCTACATCATTTCAACGGATTTCAAGCCAGAGGAAGTCCCCTACGTGCTAAAGGCATTACAAAATTGGAATAGCGCTTCAGAGTTAACTGGTTCAGGAGTGAAGTTTGAATTTCAGGGGGACACGAAACAGCAGCTCTCTTGTGATAACTGCCTTACCGTAATGCGGGGTCCCGTGTTTGATAAGACGAAGAGGCACGCAACCGAACTCAAAGCATTTAGTGCTCGACGCGATCAAATCATCAGCTACGCAGCTATCATCATCGATCCGGGACTTACCAACCCCAAGGCAATTCTGGATGCTGTGGCTCATGAACTGGGTCACAACCTTGGATTGCTTGATTGCTTTACCTGCAGAAAGAGAAGCACGCTAATGAACCAGTTCAAGGTTATGAACGTACCCAATGACATGGCCACGCCCACGGCATGCGACATCGCTCAAGTCAGGGAAGTCTACAGGGAACTGAAAGTGCGCGTGCGGCCGTCGCCCCCAAACAGAAACCTAATCGACGACGGTGAAGAACCCGTCGACGACGACACGCCCATAGTTATTCCGAAACCATAGGAACGAGGCCGCAGAAGCTTCGGCAATAGTTACCGGACAGCAACGCCCAGGGGGCCGCGCTGCCGGTTTTTTGTGAGACGTTTGCCCTCCAGAATCCGGTTTCTTATTCTCTCGAAGTTCGGTCTATGGCCCAGGTGGCTATCGCTCCCAAAAAGAACACCCCGGCGAGCCAAAGCAGACTTCGTAGCTCCAGTCTTTCCTCGAGCATTACCCGAAGCGGTCGCGCAATCCGCGAGACCAACACCAAAACCGTCGTTAACAACCCGAACAACCAAAAGACAAAAGCGACGACGCGGCAAAATCTAGCCATGTAGGTTCGATCCTCCTTTGGGTAGATCTGCGGCGGTTTATATCACGGTGTGATAGGTATGGCAATAAACATCCTGGATAGCGCCGTCGTTCAAAACTTATGCAACGAGAAGTTATCTAACCAGAGACGGCCAAAGATCGGGCAGGGAGACTTGTTGCAAGCCTCGCGCCGAAGCGCAATTTGAACGGCGCTCGCCGATGGCCCCACAACAAAGTCAAAAGTATATTCGCGCCAACCGCCTGTTGTCGGGAATCTGTCAGACTGTCCCAGCACCTTATTGTCACCGGCATCCATGACGATGACCAGAGGTAACCCGCCGCTAACCAGCCCGTCGGAACGGACGGCGAAGCGAAGCTGGTAACGGGCGCCCGGATCAACCAGGACGAGTTGCGATATTACTGGTGAGGAGGGATCAGAGTCACCACCAAACTCGATCTTAAGACCAGAGCGACCTTCTCGGGGATCGTCTGTATCCAGCGAGAGATTAAATCCAGTGTCCTTTTCACCCAGGCGCCACCCAAATCCCGGATCTCTTAAATTGCTTTCCTGCTCAAATCCGGGATCGACCATCACGCCGGGGGCAGCTCCATCTTGTCGTCCAACTTTCCACAGGTTAGCGGCATCTTTGAATCGTTTCGTCCCAATCAGCTCGAACAAATAGGAGCGCCGGTCTTGCTCAGCCACATTTCCAGCCGCCGCGTACATAGCGATGGCCGCGCCTACCTCTTGTCGTTGTCGGAAGTATTGGCCTAACGCTTTATAAGCTGCTGGAGTTCCTGGCTCGATTGCCCGCGTCACAAACTGAACATTGCCGCCGGATACCCTCCAGGCTAAGTCAATTATTCCTGGCATGAGCGTGGGATTGCTGGCACCCGCCAAACGAAGTTCTTTGAAGGCCTCGTCTCTCTGTCCCGCACGCAAAAGAATATTTCCAAGCTGGTAATGTGGCTCCGCATAATCAGGCGCAAGCGGCACCGCTTGCCGGGCCGCGGCGATCGCACCCGCGGTGTCCCCGTTCAGTTCACTCGCGCGGGCGAGACTCAACCACAGAACGTAATCTTCGGGCCGAGCTAGAGCAGCTTGTCGATACTCTGCGATCGCGGTGGGTAAATCAGTGGGCTCGAGGATTGTTGCGCGGACATAATGAGCGTCCGGATAGCTTGCGCTGAGACGTACAGCCGCGTTCGCCGGCGCAATCTGGGTACTCTGCGCTGCATAAGTCGTAAGCAGACTAGCAAGTCCCGAACGTCCTACGTTCCACGTCAATAGCAGTAGGATAACCAGTAATACCACTGCTCCTGCAACGCGGGCGATCGGCGGTGGCGGCGTTCTGTTATCTCCGTTGGATGGCATCGATTTGGTTTCGTCTGCCGCTCAACGCACGCATTGAGAAGGCAGGATGAAAGCTGGAAGCGTCTTGGTTGTCCCCAGGCCCGGCGAATCAATCCTAGCGCCGCGTCTTCATCGGGTTGGGCCTCTCTCGTTTCTATAATTCTTTCCTAAGTCAAAGCGCATGCGGTTGCTCCCAAAAACAAAAGGAAGACGAACGCCCACGGGCGCCGTCTTCCTGCTGAGGACTGCGTTTTTCTGCCGACGATTTCGCTGGTCCGAGAATTATGGACCAGACGGACTCGGATTTGATCCGCGAAACAGGAGGTAAAGGCCTGCTACGCCGCCCCCAATAAACGCTGCTGTAACAGCCGGCGGAATTCCCGTAGGAGGAGCTGCTGCTGCACCTGCCGCTCCGCAGTCTACCGCAGACGCGCCAGCGTGAGCATCTACTGCGGCCCCCTGGTTAATTGATGGTGCTACCCCCGCCTTCAAGCAAACATCGAGCGAGCCCCCCGTCGCGGAAGCCGCTATTTGGCCAATGACGCCCTGAGGGCCATTAATTGCACCGGTAACGTTCTTCGACGTGCGGAGGATGACGCAGCCTTCAGTCACAGTTATCCTTAGCAACTTGCCCTGCTGGTCAAACTCAAGACTCAATTTGGTGTTTGGCGCGATACACAAACTGCCAAGGGATCCGAGCCTGATAGTGGCACCCACCCCGTCGGGAGTTTCAATAGTAGCCCCGCTCGGGATCGTAGCGCCGCTAATCGCGCTAGCTCCGTTAACTGTGATCGGTTTGTTATTACTCGTAGTCAGAATGCCCATTAGCGCTACAGGTACAGCACCTGAAACACTCAGGGCGGAATTTGCCTCAGCAAACGTGATTCCGACATAGAGTTGCCCAACCGCGAGGGTAACCAGTAAAGCGGTCGCCGAGGTGAGCCTCTGGTATCTGAGATTCATGAGTTTACTCCCCCTCTCATCAACTTAATGAGAGAAATGTTCAGACTTTCTTTTTGACTTCGCCGGCACCGAAGAATTTGGCGTGGAGTATACCCCCCACATTTCTCGCACGTCAAGCGGTTTCTACCTATCCCGCCAACCCTGGTTGACCGCGCACACTGGAAGGGATCATTTGCCCAGGGTTCCTGCCAGTCCCGAGTCCTCGCCAGCCCTGGCATTCGCCAGCCGGTCGTTCTGTACGGCAATTACAATCAAGGTAAACAACAGTAAAGCGTTAATGGTTATATGTATTCCAAAATCAACGAAGCTATGAATGGCTACCCCAAATATCCCCGTAAGCGCGCCCAAACATGCTGCTCGACAGTACGGATCCGGCGAATGTAGACGTTGACGCGCCTTTTTCACAAACAACACCGCAAAACATGCCACCAGCGCGCACCCAATAAGACCGCCGCTAGCCATCAATTCCAGATAGTCATTATGGGCCTGCTGAGGTGTTATTTCGCCAGATGCGTGGTGATACCGGGTTATCCCGATCCAGTAGCCGCTAAAGCCGAAGCCTGCTAACGGATGGGCCCGGATCATTTGCCACGTCGCGGACCAAATCTCCTTGCGGCTGGTGTTGGTGTTATTCTCCATTTCCTGCTGACTGAAATCAGTGCCCGCATTTTGGAAGTTGTTTACTACGGGTTCACCGCCCACCCAGCCAACTCCGTACGCAAATAATCCGATCAAACAGGCCATCAGGAAGACTCGCATTGCCAACCCGCCCACCAAGTTCTGAAAACGGCGCCAGCCTGTTTCCGCGCGATGTTTGGTGAAGTGACGAATTGGGTCGAGCAGCACTCCCAGAAAAAGGACCTCAGAGAGCGAGGCCAGGATGCCGCCGCGTGAGTTGGAATAAATCAAAGCCACCCACAGAAGAGCACCTATCGGAAGAAGGAACAGCACCCGACGGCGACGCCCTACTTCACCCACAATCAAGCCCAGCGTCAGTCCCAGGCTCATCTCCAGCAAGAACGCAAAGTGATTTCGATTGATAAACTGTCCAAAGCTGCGACCTCCAATCGGCAGCGCGGGCAGCAAGAACCCGGGAGACTGTTGTAAGCTCTGCCGGACGATGCCAAACAAAGCGCTGCCAACGCCGACACCGATAACGACATAAATCAAGCTACGGAGACGCGCTTTGTTGGAGATGTAGCGCCGGAGTAACAGGATTACGAGAGTAAGAGCAAAAAGCTGAATTGCGAACAAGCGTGTGTTATAGGGGTCGGCACTTATTGAGGTGCGGGGACTAATTGGTCCCGGTCCGGAAAACAACGGCAGCGACTGGATTGCCGCAAATAAAATGAGGGCTAATAGCGGGGCCACCGGTAAAAGGTCAAGTGACCACCTCTTGCTGATAATCGCTTCGATCAGTCCAAGTATCGCGATCAAGAAAACCATACACTGGAAGATTGCTATCCACCACGGTTGAACCGTGCCATATGGAATGGCCGTCAATACAATCGTAGTTAGCAGCGAAAAGTAAATCACTCGATCGAGAAATCGAGCGACTGGTCGCACGCTTGCCGGTGTTTCCGTATGATTCACGATTGCGTTTCCTAACTTCTGCGAGCAGCGCTTTTACACGTTCTGTTACCGCCGGGGAAAAGTCCAGTCAAACCCATCTTCACGAACGAGATCGGGTTACCGGTGGCAAACGCTTTGCCATGTCAGCCTGATCAGATCTCCTGAAAGCACTGCGGATTCTATCACCCCAGGATGTCCAATCGAAGCTCCCTAAGTTTAGTCTTACCAGGAAATGCGCCAGCGTTCTTGGAACAACCAAAGTGTGCCTATTTACCATACGTGCAAAGTAGACGCCGAAAGCATAGTGTGGTATTAAGTGGTTGGTACACGCGGGATCTTTGCTCCTTACTACCATTTCGCGATAAGAATTCGCTCGATGAACTATTCTCACGGTCGCCAAAATGACCGCCCCCATATTCGCCCGTCCCTTGAAAGGAGACCACTCCATGAAAAAGCATCTCTTAATCCTCCTGGCCGCGATAACTTTGACACTGACAGCCACTGCTGCGGTGGACGCTCAGTGCACATTTACCATCGCGAAGAAAACGATGACGCTTAACGGTGATTGCATTACTACCTCCAGCATCATCGTTCCAAATGGATTCACGCTCAACGGCGCCGGCCATACGATTAGTGCGATGGATCCTCTCGGAGACTATTTCAAGAGAGGCGTTGTTCAGAATGGCGGAGCAGCCGCCGACGTCACCAACGTCACGATAACCACGAGCGGGTTGATCGATCCTTGCGACGAAGGTCCTAATCGCCTCCGTGGAATTTTGTTCGACGGCGCGTCAGGCTCAATTACAAACACAAATGTCACCAATATCAATCACGTGGGCGCCGGCCCCTGCGGTGATGAAGGAAACGCAATCGAAGTTCGCAATCTCGGTGCGTCGGCCGCAACGTGCAGAGTGAAAATCGAGGACAACACGGCGACCGGTTACCAAAAGGGCGGCATCATCGCCAACGGTAATGTTGACGCGACGATTACCGATAACGTCGTCGATGGTCTTGCCCCGAGCCCCTTTATCGCACGCAACGGGATTCAACTGGGTTTCGGCGCCACCGGTATGATCAAGCGCAACCAGGTTTCCAACAACGAATACACCGGGCCTGAGAATTTCTCCGCTGCCGGCGTCTTGTTAGTTGCCGGCCCGTATTTTTTCGGCAGTCCTTACAGCGTCGGAGCTCAGATCGATCAAAACACTATCAGCGAGAATGATGTAGGCGTCTGGGTTGCGGAGCTCGATGCTTCCGGGAATCCGCCGGCGACCATGACGAACGTCAAGGTTGTGAACAATACAATCAGCAAGGCGGGTTTCACGAATCCGTATCAAGCCGGCGTCTCGGATAGCGGAAATAACGACAAGGTCATTGCGAACCGAATCTCCGGCCTCGGGTATGACCCGAGCTTCGTGGGAAGATTTGCAGTCGATGCCGATCCCTCTGCAACCAATCGCGCGAAGGTCCACGCTAACAAATAATCTCTCGTCCGGACCTCAACTAGTAATTCCTTCGAAGAGAAAAGGCTCGTCGGTTGACGAGCCTTTTTCTTTGCATGGATTCTGAAATCAACTACTCAGTTTTTAGGGACCGGATGGGCTCGGATTCGCCCCTCGAAAGAACCAAATAGCTGCTGCAGTTCCGGTTCCAGTCAGCACGAAGATGTTAACGAAGTCGCCTAAACCCGCACCCGCTGCAGCAGCACCTGCCGCCACGGTGGTAACTGTGGGCGCTGTCGCCCCCGGTGGAAAGCAGACGCCTAAAAAGCCGCGCTTCTTGGGATCGGTCTTGCCGGCAACTCCCAGAGAGGTATCAATCTCAGCAATGACGTTCTTCTTGGTTCTTGCGGTTGCGCAGCCCCTCATGACTGTAACCTTCAGGTTGCCATTTTCATCAAATTCAAGCTTCACCTTCGAGTTTGGCTCGATTTCTAAACTACTAAGCGAGCCTAGACTAATTACGCCACCCACCTGATCGGGGGTTTCGATGATTGAACCTGTAAGAATTGTCGCGCCGCTGAGCGCGTTGCCACCGTTTACCGTGATTGGCCGATTACCACGCGTCATAAGGATAGCCGTGATGGGTGGAGGTTCAGGTGCGAGCGGTGCAGTTCGAGGGTTCGCCATGGCGAAGCTGAGCCCGAAACACACCTGGGTAATCGCAACCATCAGAAAAAGGGCAGCCCCTATGGTAAATCTCCGATCTCTAGTGTTCATCTTCAGTGCTCCATCAAATATGATGCTGCAAAAACCAGCTAGACACTCGAAATCGCGTAAGGATTGTACGAGACAAAATTTGTGGGTTTCAGTAATTGACACCCAGAACGGCAAGCCACAATTCTTTTGCGGGGATTCTGGTCGGGGCGAGAGGATTCGAACCTCCGACCTCTCGGTCCCGAACCGAGCGCTCTACCAGGCTGAGCCACGCCCCGAACTAAAACAGGCTTGGATTCTATGTGACGATTAGAACGCTGTCAAACTTACCGACTTTTCTGTGAATCGTTGCGCACGTGTTTGAGGTGCCGCCGAATCCACCAGGCTGCAGCCAGAACAATAACGATTCCAATCACGAAATCGAATCGGTGAAAGAGAGTCTTCAGGGTCGGATTCGTGTCCCACTCTTTTCCGAGTCTCTGTCCTACGTATGCCAGGCCAATGCACCAGGGTAGTGAACCGGCAAAGGTATAGATCACAAACTTTTTCAAATTCATGCGCGCGACGCCGGCGGGAAAAGCTATGAAGGTCCGAATCACAGGTAACAGACGGCTGGCGAAGACAATGATCTCGCCAAAACGATCGAACCACCGATCGGCCAAATCCAAATCGTGACGCGAAATCAACACGTATCGGCCATACTTTTCAATCAGCGGCCGGCCGCCGTGCATGCCGGCCCAATAGGCCGCCAACGATCCCACCACACAGCCGAACGCTCCCGCGACACCGACTAACCACAAATTAAACCGACCCGTGTACACCAGGTAACCCGAAAACGGCATGATTATCTCTGAGGGTAGCGGAATACATGCCGACTCAATAGCCATCAGAAGCACGATACCGGCATAGCCGAGCCTGGAGATCGTGGCCACTATGAAGACTGAGAGTATTTCTATGATTCTGCCTATCATCCGGTTTTGGGTTTAGTGCTTTTTAATTCTGTGCCGATACCGCATGCTCCTTACTGCCTACTAGCTTCCGGCCACCCGTGCTGGCCAATCAACGGCACAAACTGACACGGCCCATGCTCTTCTATCTTATGGGCGCTTTCACACTTGATGACGCGGACGAGTTTCTGCGACTCACGCGTTTCGCCAATGGGAATCACCAGACGGCCTCCGACTTTCAACTGCGCGATCAAGGGATCGGGAATGCGTGGCCCACCGGCCGCTACCAGGATCCCATCATAGGGGCCGTGAGCGCTCCAACCGAGCGTGCCATCAAAAGCCTTAACCGTAGCGTTGTAGATTCCAAGTTCTCTGATCCGAGCTTGCGCTTCGCGCGCTAGTTCTCCTATGCGTTCGATCGCGTAAACCTGACCTGCTAGGAAAGAGAGAACTGCGGTTTGATAGCCTGAGCCCGCGCCAATTTCCAAAACTCGACTCTTCTTATCAAGTCCCAGCAGCTCTGTCATTCTGGCAACGATAAACGGCTGCGAAATAGTTTGATTGAAACTAATCGGCAGGGCGTGGTCACCATAGGCGCGGCCCCGCAGCGCCTCGGAAACAAAAAAATGACGCGGGATGCGGCGCATCGCCTCCAGAACATCCGCGTCGCGAATCTGATAATTCTCGCGCAAACGATCGGCCATGCGCTCGCGGGGAATGCGATACTCAGCCAGCAGCGTTTTAATCCGTGAAGGTGTGGAGCTCAATTCCTTGAAGAATCGGTCCGCTATCGAGTCTGAAGTAGTTCGGGCGTTGCCAGGTGAGCCCATGATGCTATCTCTGACAATGCGCCGTGGTCGGTCATGTCGCTCTTCAAAGGCGTAATCGAAACATACCCTTCCTCGATGGCGCGATAATCAGTTCCGTCTTCTGCATTGGAACGAAAATACTGCTCGCCGATCCAAAAGTACGGCTTACCGCGAGGATCGATGTGCTCAGTGATTACTGGTCGCGCGTTCTTGATTCCCTGCCGTGTTACTTTGACGCCTTTTATTTCACCCATGGGAACATTGATGTTCAAAAGCGTTCCGTCGGGCAGGCCTTCAGTGAGAATCTTCTTGACCGCTAATTGAGCAAATCGTGCTGCCTCAGTGAAGTCGAAATGTTCTCGCGCCACCAGACTGACAGCGAGGCCCGGAACACCGAGAATCGTCGCTTCCAGCGCCCCTGCCACAGTTCCCGAATAGGTTGCGTCGTCACCCAGGTTGCCGCCATGATTAATGCCTGAGGCGCACAGATGGGGCAGTTGTTTTTCGTCGAGTATCTTGTGCAGCGCCAACGTCACGCAATCCGTAGGTGTTCCATCAACCGTCCAATGTCGCTCATCAATCTGCCGAATTCGAAGCGGACGAGCTAGTGTCAAGCTGTGTGAAGCTCCGCTCATCTCGGCCGCCGGGGCGACAACGAACACCTCACCGATCTCGCGCAAAGCCCTCTCGAGCGTTACCAGTCCATCAGAATGGATGCCATCGTCGTTTGTTAATAAAATCCGGGTCATTGCTCACTTCAATGCGCTACCCTCAGAATCGCGCGGCCCCCATTTGCACACGTGCTCTCACGACTTGAAAAGGCGATCTAATCTAAGCTCATTTTCGTTGTGGACGTGGCGAGTTCGCCGCTTGCAGACCTGCCCGACTGGAAGCCTAGCTAGTAGGGCGCGGTCGAGGACGGCCCTTCTTCTTGTTTCGTTTCCGAGCCAGGGCGGATTTGAGCTTTGCTTTTTGGCCCGGTGGCATGAAGAACGCGTGTTTCTTGGCGTCCTTGATTATCTCTTCGGTCATTACCTTCCGCTTGAACCGCCGCAAAGCGCTCTCAATCGATTCACCCGGGTTAATATTCACTACTGCCATCTATTTCTCCAGTCTTGTTTTCAGTCTTTCTCTAGTCGCTCTTTTCGAACTCATATTAAACATGCGCCTCAGCGTCAGGGTCAAGCGCGCATGGAAAACCCCGCGAACAGTTCTCGTTATTCGCGGGGCTCACCGTTGCCGATGTAAACCATTTAGGCCGTAACGACCTCAAGTTCCTTCTTTCTACTCAGGCCTTGAATCTGCACGGGCTTGTCACCGTTATCCGTCTTGATCTGTTGCTGTTTGAGCACCATTTCCTGATAAAGCTTGCGCATCATGACTTTCTCTTCGTGCGCCGTTTTCGGTCCTTCCATCTGTGGCTTGTTCGGCCGGGCCAAATCGCCTTCGTTGAGTCTCAAGTTATGCGTCTTATCGGATAGCTGCACTTCTTTGCCACCCGCAAAGATTTCGTGTCGGCCGTGCTCTTCATACCACTTGGCCACCGTCGCGTTCTGGTGCATGTGTTCGATGATATTGCGCCAGCCAATTCCAGTGTTGTACGCGCAGAAACTGATCTCGCCTTCCTGGGTGCCGTAGGGGATGATACACATCTCCGTGCGGCGAAAATCGTAGTTGAATAAATCCTGAAACCACATTCCCGCGATGAATAGGAAGTTCCATCGGTCGGCCCGACGCTTCTCGATATCCTCCTGCGTGCGTTCGCCGTCTACCTTCCCGTAATCCTTCCCAGTCAAGCCGAATGACTTATCGAACTTCTTAAACAGCTCATACAAATTGAACTGCGACGGCGCGTTGTAGGGACGGTAGTTCTTCAAGAGGGCCAGTCCCATCATGACGTTGGATTTCCACTTGCCGCGGGCAGCGTCTGTGATCTTGCGCATATCTTTGACAAGCCCAGGAATATTGAGAAATGCCGGTACAGGACTCATCTCTTTGGTTTCTTTGTCTACCATCACGGCGGTACCGACACCACAATTCGGATGGCAACCGCAAGACACTTGACCCCATTCGGAGTTTGGTCCATGCACAAGGTCCGCGAAATCCGCAAAAGCTCCCATCAGTGATAAAGGGAACCAATCTCGCGTTGGTTCGGTAATACCTACCTGATCCTTTACGTCATGAGCCAAATGTGAAAGCGTGTACCGTTGTTGCAGCCGGCGCTCAGGCGTGATCGCTTCGTCACGTCCGGTGAATGAAACCGGTTGGAAAGAAAGAAAGGCAATCTTCTTCGGATTCTCAAGAGCAAACCGGATGATAGAACCGACCTGGTCGTTGTTGATGCCGTTGACCAGAGTTGTTACCAGGACGATCTCAACGCCCGCCTCGTGCAAGTTGTTGATGGCCCGCAACTTTACATCAAAGAGATTCCCGACTTGCCGGTGACTATTCGCATCGTTGCCGATACCATCGAATTGGAAGTAGACATAACGCAATCCAGCCTCAGCAGCCTCGCGGCAGAATTCCTTGCTCTTCGCAAACTCAATTCCGTTCGTCGCGGCTTGCACCGAGTTGTAACCAACCTTGCGGGAGTAACGAATGGCCTCAAGGAAATGTGGTGAGATCGTAGGCTCTCCGCCGGAGAACTGCACCGACATTTGACGACGCGGTTTGATGGAAATAGCGTTGTCGAGAATTTCCTTAATATCATCCATGCTCAATTCATGCACAAAGCCGACTTGGTTGGCGTCCATGAAGCAAGGGTCGCACATCATATTGCAGCGGTTGGTCAAATCAACCGTGAGCACGGCGCCGCGCCCGTACTTGATGGTGCTTGAGCCATGGTTGTGCAGCTTTTCGTCGTTGTGCGCGGGGATGTCGCGGCCGGGAAACATCGCCTCAATGTGGGTCATGAACTTGGAGTCCATAGCCATCATGTCTTCGATGTGCCCGTGAATCGGACAGTCCTTAATCATCCAAATCTGGCCATCGCGCTCAATGATCTGCGCTTTGACTTCGCCAACCTTCTCGTTCAGCAGGACGGATACGTCCTTCTTGCCGCTAAGGATATCCTCCCGAGCTTCAATCACGCAGTTCGGACAAAGGGAGTCCGTAGTCCGGGGCCAACCCAATGTGGGCTTCGTCTTTTGCCATGACTTCAGAAGAGGCTTGTCCGACCACTTGGGTGTAAATGACGGGTTCGGTTTATAGCGGTTAATAATCTGAATGGAGTCGAACAACCCGCCGGCGATCACCGTTAGACCGCGCTCAGCATGTTTGATTATTTTCATTTCTGCTCTGTCTCTCCCAAGAATCTTCCTGTGTCTAAGCACACGACTGCGACTTCTCTCCTTCAGCAACGAGTGTGCCGATAACCGACTCCCTACGCAACCTCCTCATAACAGGGTGCTTATCTTCGGTCTTGAGAATCGACATATCCGGGAACCCGTGTCGCTACGATGCAGATACAAGATCCTGGCTCAAGAAGACACTTAATAATATCGATCCGCGCAAATCGCCGAATGCGGGCCAACAATGTGTTTCGAGTGCGTGTGCTCGGTCGCTAACTCTCTTTCCGTTCGCCGCGCGTACGCCGATTTAAGCGCTTAATCGCCCTACCTGATGTAAATGTTGAGGTTAGCTTGTTAAACTGTTGTAGGGAAATGCTCTTGCGCGCTCGCAACCCAGGTGCTAAAGTCGGCCTCGGTTTTGGTAAAGCATTGCAGAACAAGGAATTGAAGGCCCCCAGCCACTCTATCTTGTGGTTCGTCGAGTTTTCCGACGGTTATGTAGTGGCTGCTCTGTTTTAACGGTCGTGCTCTCTTCAACCCTGTTGACCGACGTCTTAGGGAGAATGTCAATGAACCCAAAATCAGTCTCTCGCGCCGCAAGTCAGCGAGATTCGCAAAAATCAAGGGTTATGGCCCGGCGCAAAATGGCTTCCGTGCGAGTGACGTTGCAGAGGAGGCGTATACGGCGCACGCCGGGGTGCAGACGACTCAACGCATCCTCGCGACCGTATTAGCCGAACGAATTTGCCTTATCGGATTGAAAGCTAACCCCGGGCAAAGTGGTGGCGGTGGATCACAGGCGACTGCGGGCGGCTAAAAGGTTACATAACGAATGGAGGTATTCCTTTGAACAGGGCAGGTAATATTTATTGGTTGAGCAACCGACATGGGACTCAACGAGCCGCCGCCCAGGCACTTCCAGAGTTTTCTATTCGAGAAGTGTCGCGGGAGTTTATTCCCGCAACCATTGGACGGTTAGGGTTAATTCCCTCGTGGGTTATCCTTGGAATGATTCTGTTGGCTACCCTTGGGATTTGCGCCGCCGCGATCATGCGAACGCGATCGGAGTCAGAGACTTCGTTGCTTCAATACCAGCAGATGACTGCAGATATCGATGCGGCACGCCGAGTAAATGAATCATTGCAGAATGAAATCCGCAGCATGACGACTGACCCGAACATTATCGAATCTGCAGCACGAACGAGATTGGGAATGGTAAGACCGAACGACGTCGTCATACCAATTGAGTCAGTCAAACAAGGTTCGGCTATTGAGACGCTATCGTTTGTCCGCTAATAGCATCCGCTTGACCCCGCTGTTCTGACCACGCTATTCGGGTCCCTCCGAGATCGCGCGGCTGCTGAAGTTGAGCAGCCGCGCTCCCTTCTTCCGCATTGCAATTTTCGATAGTGACAACCAGCGTTGTCTGGAAGACGCGATCTCGAAGGTGTTTGACACTGATCTTGTGCTTCCACTAATATCGACTTCTAATCAATAACAGTCTTCATCCGATGCGTTGGCACAACTTTTCGCAGTGAGTCCGTAAGTATGCATGAGATCAAAGAAGACTCTTCCGAACAGCTCGCGTCAGAACGGTGGGAAGAACAGAGTTTAAAGCCTGCACGCCCTGGGGGCGAGCGCAAGACGAGCTTTCAGACTGTCTCGCTTGAAGAGGTCAACCGTCTTTACTCGGCTTCGGACATAGCCGATATCGACATTGAAAATGACCTCGCTTCTCCAGGCCAGTTTCCTTACACGCGCGGCATACACGCTACCGGCTATCGCGGCAAGCTCTGGACGATGCGTCAATTCGCCGGCTTCGGCACCCCTGAAGAAACCAATCGGCGTTTCAGATATCTCTTGAATCAAGGACAAACTGGGCTGTCGGTTGCCTACGACCTCCCTGCTTTGATGGGTTATGACGCTGATTCGCAACTCTCCGAAGGCGAGGTAGGAAAGTGCGGGGTCGCAGTCTCTTCACTGGCTGATATGGAAGCTCTCTTCGGTGGGATTCCCCTGGAAAGCGTCACGGTTTCCCAGACCATCAACGCACCGGCATCAGTTTTCCTCGCCATGTACCTGGTTGTCGCTGAAAAGCAAGGTGCGGACTGGAAAAAAATCTCAGGGACACTTCAGAACGACATCCTAAAAGAATACATTGCTCAGAAAGAGTGGATCTATCCAATTCGCTCTGCGATGAAGCTCGTTGTCGATACCCTGGAGTTCTGCACCAAACACGTCCCTCGATATAATCCAATTTCCGTAAGCGGCTATCACATTCGTGAGGCGGGGGCTACGGCCTTGCAGGAGCTGGCGTTTACTTTGCGCGATGGGATCGAATACGTCGAATGGGGCTTGCGAGCCGGCCTGGACATTGAGGAGTTTGTCCCGCGCATTTCATTTTTCTTCAACGCACATAATGACTTCTTTGAGGAGATTGCCAAGTATCGCGCTGCTCGGCGGATCTGGGCAAGAGTAATGCGTGATCGCTTTGGCGCTCAAAACGAACGAACGATGCAGTTACGTTTTCACACGCAAACCGCAGGAGTTTCGCTGACCGTGCAACAGCCTCTTAACAACATCGCGCGCGTGGCGATTCAGGCTCTAGCAGGGGTGCTGGGCGGAACCCAGTCTTTGCACACAGATGCTTACGATGAAGCGCTGGCTTTGCCCACGGACAGCGCCGCGCTAATCGCTCTGCGCACGCAGCAGATCATTGCTGAAGAAACGGGGGCCGCCAACACTGTAGATCCGCTCGGTGGTTCATACTTCGTCGAGGCTCTCACCAGTAAAATGGAGGAAGGCGCCCTCGATTACTTTGAAAGGATCGACGCCATGGGTGGCATGGTCGATGCGGTCGAACAAGGTTTTCCGCAGCGCGAAGTTCAGGAGTCGGCCTATCAATACCAGAAGGCTTTGGAGCGAGGGGATCAGACGATTGTGGGCGTCAACAAGTACGCTATGGAAGATGCGCCTCAGCAAGTTCCCACCCTGGTAATAAACGAGTCAGTCCGCCAGCATCAACTCGAACGGCTGGAACGTACCCGCACGAAAAGAGACGGCGGAGAAGTGAACCGAACGCTCGACAAATTGAGACAAGCAGCTCAACAAGGCGATAACACAATGCCGGCTACCATCGAAGCTGTGCGCGCGTACGCCACGCTCGGCGAGATTTGCTCCGCTCTGCGCGATGTCTACGGAATTTACGAAGAGCCTGCTATTTAGATTTATTCCTTCAATGGATCAATCTTCCAGAAAGATTCGCGTTTTAGTTGCCAAGCCCGGCCTCGACGGTCACGACCGGGGCGCCAAAGTAATCGCGCGCGCATTGCGCGATGCCGGTATGGAAGTCATCTACACGGGACTCCGGCAAACACCCGAGATGATCGCAGCAGCGGCATTGCAGGAGGATGTCGACGCAGTAGGTGTATCAATCTTAAGCGGCGCCCACAATACGCTTTGCCCGCGAATCGTTTCCCTGCTCCGCGACCAGGGAATGAAAGATACTCTGGTGGTCCTGGGAGGAATCGTTCCCCAGGAAGATATTTCCAAACTCAAGCAACTAGGCGTCGCTGAGATCTTCCTTCCTGGAACCTCAACCCAGGACATCGCAAAGTTCATCAGGGAAAACGTCAAGCCTCGCGAATAGTGTCTCAGCTATTTTGGCAAACGCGGTGAGGCCATCCGAAGCAGCATCTGAGTTCCGGCCTCTAACTTCATGTTCTTCGCCCTGGTTGAAAAAACCGTGAGTGGCGGGGGAATCGAGAGATGCCAGGAGATGGAAACGCCTTCGTAGCCAACCGCGCCCAGAGAGTCCTAGGTCAACAGCAAAGTTTCCATTCTGCCTTTTAGTTCGGCTGTGGCCACTGCCGCAGTCGAGTTAGCTTTGCTGCTCGCCGGCAAGGCAGGCGTGCTGGTGGTGACCCTTGGACCGGAGCCGACCATTTTTGGTTCGTTGGAATGCACCATTCCGTACGTAGGATCAGACGAGAGTGGATTCACAGGCGCTGCGATCGCGACCACGATCGCTTGCACCGGGATGTCCCTTCCGCCGCCGACGGCAACGGCTTTGTCGATTACAATGGTCAGCAATGATTGGGGTTCACCTTTCCCTTTGCTCACAACTCCCGCTACGTGGCAGAGCAATTTGGAGCTTTTCGGGATGACCAAGTGTCCATCAACAACAACATCACTAAATTGTTTCCATGGCAAACTCGTCGCCGATGGTTGAGCTTTTCGAATCCAACGACTTAGATAGCGTTGCAAAAACCTTGCTGATCGAAGGCGCGTTGTCGGACTGAGCCATGAGCGAAATGGAAAAGAAAAAGATTACCAGCACGCCTAAACAGCACGTCGTCTTACCCATGTATTGGCAATCCTTTCTCAAATCGGTTGTTTTCCGATCAGGCAGGATTAACAGAGACTTCAGGCTTCGCGCACCTCAGAAGGTTGGCCCTCAGGCGTGCGCCGCGAGAGTGAAGTAAAGCCACGCGAAAGCAATCCATGGACAACATAGGCGGTCGCCAGGATTAGCAGGACCCATTGTGAATAGAGATAAATCAAACCCGCCAGGGCTATCATTCCGATTACCAGCCGTGCATTGCGCCTCCCGGTGCCCAAAGACTTAAGACTGGTGAAGCGCATTGTGCTCACCATTAGCACACTCAAAAAGGCCACCAGCACCATCATCAGAATGGCGAGCACGTCATAACGGTGCGGCGCATACTTGATGGGCATGGGAGAGAAGTGAACGATGGCCGCAATCAAACATCCGGCCACCGGAATCGGCAATCCGACGAAGCTCTTTTTGTCTACTTTTTGAGTGCCTTCCTTGAGCGGACGCGGACGCGATGCCTGCACATTGAATCTGGCCAGCCGAAAGCCGCCGCAGATCACAAACATGAACGAGACAAACCAGGCGAGTTGCCGGACATTCGTCCAGTCCTGGAGCGCCGTTCCGTAACCCCACGCGTAGGCAAGCACCGCAGGAGCCAATCCAAACGAAACAATATCCGCCAGCGAATCGAGTTGAATTCCAATTTCGGTGGTGCTCTTTGTCATGCGCGCGATGCGCCCGTCAAGAGTGTCGCACACGACCGCCCACCCGATAGCCATGGCCGCATAATCAAAGCGCTCGGCTGCTTCCTTTACTTGCTGAACTCCGCCAATTCCCAGCAATCTAAAGCCACTCATCGTGGCCATCAGCGAGTAGAAGCCGGCCAGGATGTTTAGAGTCGTGAAGAATGACGGTATCACGTACACACCCTTCTTAAGGCCCTTGTGCCGAGTGGGCGCCGGTGCGGCTTCGAGGCGCTTCCCTGCCTGTAAACGCGATAGGCTCATTTTCTGATTCTTCCGACTATGGTTTCACCGCCACGCACGTGCATGCCCTCATGCACGACTACCTGTACGATGGGTGGTAGCAGCAGGTCTGTGCGCGAGCCAAACTTTATCATGCCAAAACGCTCGCCGCACTCCACCCGGTCACCTTTCCTTTTCCAACAGACAATGCGGCGGGCCAGAATACCGGCGATCTGGGTGCACCTTACGGTCAACCCGTTGCCCTGAATTGTCAAGGTATTTTGCTCGTTTAGCAACCTGGAATCCGCCCTTGTCGCCATGTGGAACTTACCCGCTTTGTAAGAGATCTCGATGATTTCACCAGCGATGGGCGACCGATTGATATGCACATCCAGCGGCGAAAGAAAAATGCTCACCAGCGACTCAGGATTTTCAGAGTCAGCCGGTCGGACGATCGTAACTCGCCCATCCGCCGGCGCCAGCACAACTCCCGTCTCCGGGGGCGGCGTTCGACGCGGGTCACGAAAAAAGAACGCCATAAAGCCGGCGATTACCAGCAGCGGCAGCGACAGTATCCAGTAACCGAAAAGGGCCGGCACCGCTGCCAGCAAAATCGGCGCGACTACGAATGGAATTCCATCGCGAACCATGGCTTTCGGAGGTTTCGATTTGTCAGTGGCCCCAAGAACAAAACGGGGCGCAACAGCGGCTCTGTCGTCCCCGTTTCAAGTTGATCTTAGAACCAAACTGAGCCGTCTGCCAGAGCAGAGCGTCCAGCGGTCGTCAAAAATCAGTGCTCCGTGCTCGCGGTCTTTTCATGCTGGAGCATCAATGAATAAATCTGGTCTTTTATGGCAAGCTTCTTTTTCTTCAGCGTAACCTCTTCCAACTGCTCTTCATCGCTCGGATATGCAAGTGCGGACAGTTCGCTCAGACGGTCTTCGTAACGACCATGTTCGCGGACCAGCTCGCGAAACTCCGGGTTGCTCGTCATTAGTTGTTCCTTCAGGCTGTCCACCTTAGTCATTTCCATATCTATAAATCTCCTCTCGATTGTTGGGTTGGAAAGAAAGTTCGTGCGGTGAGAAGTGCCTGGGGCATTTCGTCATGGCCGAAATGTTAGCCCAAGCGGCGATGTTAAATCAAGGTGAACTTTCCAGAGAAAGGGACATTAATAGCGCGTCCTCAACCGGCTGACTGTAATATCGACGGCGACGGCCAACAGCCTGGAAACCGCAACGCGAATAAAGCGCCTGAGCCGCGGTGTTACCCGCCCGGACTTCCAACAGCGCCATTCGCGCGTGTTGCCGGCGGCCCCAGTCAATCACGGCTGACAACAGTTGGGCCGCGATGCCCTGCCGTCGAAACTCAGCCCGCACAGCAACGTTGTTTACGTGAAGTTCTCCGGCGACCAAACGCGAGATGATAAAGCCGGCAATCCCTTCGGCGTCACCGGGATTGCTGCCTGCCGCCTGAGTCCTGGCAACCAGCATGATCACATCCTGCTCGGACTGCAGTTCTCTGTGGTAGGCGTCCCATCCCCAGGGACTCAGGCCGGATAGCAATTCGATCTCTACCACCTCGATGAGATCATGCTCAGTCATTCGCTCGACCGAGATTCTTAACGTCGGGCGGGCAGTTGTGATTTCTCTGATTGCCATTGCTCGTTGATTTCGGCGTCTGATGGACGGAGATAAATCGCGCGCAATTCCCCGGGACTCGTGGTCCGACCGGCGCAATATTCTGCAAGAGCCAAAACCGCGATCGAACCGGCGAGTTCATCACGGCGAGGCGCAAGCATCCATCCCGTGCTTCGCAAAAGCGACTGCGAATTTCGAACATCCCAGCCGATGCCCACAGCTTTCGCGCGGTCGCATAATGTGGTCGCGTTTAGATGCGCGCCCTCACCGGCCCAGATAAGACTTTCGTTCGATCCATATTTTTCCACAACGGCCTCCGGACTGATATGCGCGGCTGTATCCAGCGGGCGCACGTGGTCCGCGTCAACGGAAAACATTTGGGCGAAAACCTCGCCTCGTCCGGCAGGTAAAAGTGCGACCGTACGGACGGACGTTCCCGCCGCGTGCGCGATTGCCGCAAGCGTGGATACGCCGACACATTGTTTGCCGGCCGCCACGGCAAAAGATTTAATCGTGGCTATTCCAATTCGCAAACCGGTAAAGCTGCCGGGTCCGGAAGCTGCTGCAAACAGCTCGACCTCGCTGAGCTTTGCCCCGATCGTATTGAGAGCGACTTCGACATTCTCGATCAAATCAACTGAATGCGAAGACTCCTTATCGCCGGTTTGCAGATGCAATAGCTCCGCGCCGCGCGCCAACGCGACGCTTCCCGCGCGGGTCGCAGTGTCGATTGCCAGGATCAGAGGTTCCGAGCTAACTGTTATCCTACTCACAAGGTCACTCTCGAAGTCTGCGCACCAGGTGTTCAGAGTTGCGACTTCAGCCGGGTTTTTGTTTTGAGAAGAACCCAACTAAGGTTGGTACTCTAAACACCTCTATTCACTGCTCGTTTGACAGTGACGGTTATCGGGCGCAATGATCTTAAACCACACAACTGCATCTGGTGCAAAGGACCACGTCAGTTGTTTCTAATGAGAACATGCGAATAGGAGTCTTAACCGGGGGCGGCGATTGTCCCGGCTTGAACGCCGCGATTCGCGCGATAGTAAGACGCGCAAACGCTGACGACGTCGAGGTTCTGGGGTTTAGAAACGGCTGGCTTGGTCTGGTCGATAATGACTTTATCGAGCTGAACAGAACATCAGTTACGGGGATTCTGCCGCGCGGCGGTACCATTCTCGGCACTTCGCGATTTAACCCGACTAAAGACGACAGCTCAATCGAGCGTCTGAAAGGAAATTGGCGGACCCACAAGCTGACGGGCTTGGTTGTGGTCGGCGGCGAAGGTTCGCTGTCAGCGGCTCGTGATCTCTGGCGTGATCACCAGGTTCAGTTGGTGGGCGTCCCCAAAACGATCGACAACGATATTAACGGGACGGACTTTACATTTGGCTTTGACACAGCCGTCTCGATTGTCACCGATGCCATTGACCGGCTCCATTCAACCGCCGAGTCACATCATCGCGTGATGGTCGTAGAGGTCATGGGCCGCCACACCGGATGGATCGCTGCTTACGGAGGGATCGCCGGCGGCGCAGATATCGTTTTGGTGCCCGAACACCCTTTCAGAATCTCTCGAGTGTGCGACGTGTTAATTAACCGCAAGCGAGAAGGCCGGGCCTTTTCAATCGTCGTGGTAGCCGAAGATGCACATCCCCATCCCGACGAGTCCTTCCTGAGCACAGACCAATGCGATTCGATTTTCCGGCACGATCGGTTGGGAGGAATCGGCGAAGTCCTGGCGAATGAGATTGAACGCTGCACCGGTATTCAAACTCGAGTGACAAAGCTCGGGTACGTGCAACGCGGCGGATCGCCTACCGCATTCGATCGCATTCTGGCGACCAGATTCGGGATCAAGGCCTACGAAATGGCGCGCCGGGGAGAGTGGGGCCAGATGGCGGCGGTGCGCGGCAACCGGATAGTGAGCGTGCCGCTTGCGGAAGCTGTCGGAGAGTTGAAGAAGCTCGACGAAGAAATCTATCGCATCGCGGAAGTTTTCTTTGGATAAGAGCAGCGGCGCTGGCGCAACACTGTGCGGAAAGGCTTTGCCTTTCGGTCGCAAAGTCGAGATCGCGATCCAGCTTACTCGGCCTGACCCGCTTTCAAAGGCCTTGCCCCAGTCGAGATCCCTTGCGGCAAACGCCAAAAGAATTTCGCTGTGCGCGCGGCCATCTCGCAAAGCTGATAACCAACGCGAGGGTATTTGTTGAATTCTCCCCGGACGTTTATTGTGGCCACAATGGGGTTTGGCCAGCGATTGGGGATTTCTCGGACGAAGTCGACGGGGCGGCGGAGGTAACCGGCCATCAGTGGAAGGGATTCATGAAACTCCCGAAACGGCTTTTCCCATTGCTTGAGCACAGCGGACGCAAGCCAATCGGGAATCTGCCGACTGAGGGCGGCGATTTCCTCACTTTGAATTTGCGCGTCGACTAACTTGCTTGCCAGGCCGATGGCCGACAGGATCCAGTTGGAGTAACGTTTGTTCCCGCCCAGACATAACTTCCAATCAAAACTCTCAGGCATGGATTCAAGCAGCAGACCCAAATCGCAGAGCCACATGGGCCGCCACGCGCCGTGCTTCAACAGGTGAACCGCCAATAAAGCGAAATGATCTTCAGCGCTGAGGACGCGCACCTCCTGGTCCCCGCATGGCAGCAGCTCTGAACGCCGGAACAGACCTTCCGGATCGCGATCGGCGAGTTCGAAAATGCGCCCATGCAAATCGACCCAGCAATCGCGCGCCTCCTCGCTCCGGATGACCTCGAGCGCCGCCGCGTACTCGTCTCGCCCGACGAAAAGATCTATATCGCCCGAAGGCCGCAATCCGAATTGAGGGTAGAGGCGGCCGATGGCCCATCCCTTGATGAGAATCGGCTCAACACCTGCCATCCTGAACAGGCGAAAAATCTTCTGAACCTTGGTTTCGTGAGTCTTGGCAAAGAGTACTTGCAGGCGAAACGCCTGATGCATCAACTCCGCGGAAGGAGAGTCGCGCAACTGAGTGGCTCGAAGGCGCCACCATCCCAGAGCAGCCCCGCCCGAATCGTAAAGCAGCGGCGTAACTTCATCTAATTCTTCTACTGAAAGCGAGAGATCCGAATCTGGCGAGTCGCGCCAGGCCCCGCGCAAAATGGTGCAAATCAACTCTCCCCGGGTCATAGTGGATTAATAAGCCGGTCTTCACCGAGGCTCAATTTGAAATGAATCGAGCCAAAGAGATCCGAATGCCGGACACGGGTCATTGGTGCAGTTTTGGCGCGCGACTGAGACCACGATTGCCTGAGTAGTCGCGTTGGTTGTCAGATCCAGAGCGAACGACCGCCACCCGTTCTTGTCAGGTAAAAGCGGCGGCGATTGTGCCAGCATGAGGCCCTTTGGATCAGAAGCATCCCTGATCGTAATGATTGGCGCCGCCACTGATACGAAATCTCTGGATAGCGCCGCGAAGCTAATCCGATAATGGGTTTGCGGTTTGACCAGTATCAGTTGCGTGACCAAGGACGTCGCGGGATTCGAGTTACCGCGAAATTCTACGCGTAGACTCCGTCCGCCGCTCTGGTGTTCGCTGGTGTCCACGGACATTTCGACGTTTGTGATGCTCGGGGCTATTTGCCACCCAAAACCGGCTTGTCCTGTGGCCAGCCAGCCTTCAAATCCGCCGTCAAAAAATGCGTTGCCCGAATTTGTAGCCGGCGCGTCGCGCATACGCGCCCATACCTGGTAAGCGTCGTTGAATGCCCGGGCCTTCAGCAGTTCGTCGAGCAAGCCTTCCGATTTGGCGTCGGAAATTCCTTTGGTCGAAAGAAACTGCTGAGCCGCCGCTGCGCCTTGATCATGTTTCGCAAAGAAGAGCGCGAGCGCGAGGCGCGTCGAATCGGTTTCCGGCTGGAGCATCGCGGCAACCTTCGGTGGATCGCGCTGAGAAAGTCCCCACGCCAGATCAATGATCACCGGCAGAGTGCTTGGGTCGCCGCGCGCCGCTTTTCGGAATTCCACGAATGCTTGATCGAGCTGGCCCATCCTGAGCAGCAGGTTGCCCAGTTGCCAGCTCGGCTTTGCGTAAGACGGGGCGAGCAAAGCGGATTGCTCAAGCGCGCGCAAAGCTCCTTCCTGATCCTGATCAGCATCGCGAGTAACGCCCAGGACTAACCACAGATAGTAATCGCGGGGACGCAACTGCACGGCCCGCTCAAACTCAACCTTCGCCCGTGTGTAGTCTGAAATCCGCTGCAACACGTCACCACGCGCGTAATGGGTTTCGGCGTCGGCGGGAGATAACCTGACGGCCAGATCGGCGCTGCTGGTTTGGTCACTCAGTCCCGCGTTCTCGCCCGCGGTGCGAGCGATGCCGATACGCGCCGCTTGCCAGATGGCCCAAAGACAGAGGGCCGAACTCAAAATCGCGATAATGATTCGTCTGGTGGTGAGGTGAGCGATCATTTGGAGGTACGGTCCACTAAATCCTTAGTTGTAAACCAGGGGCGCAAAAAAGCCAGCCCTCCATGACAGAGGGCCGGCTAATGTTAATTCAGGATGATGTTGCGCTGGTTATTGGGACGGGCTTGAGTTTCCGCCGCGAGCCAAAATAAACGCCAGGATTACTCCGCCACCTATTCCCGCGCCAACGGCGCCTTCTTCAGCGCCAGTAAGTCCGCCACCAGCAGGGAAATCACCCAACTGACCGTTCGGCAGAAGACAGCCGCCCGCTTGCTTTTTCCTCGGGTTGGTCGCATCGGTAACCGTATCCGTAGAAACATCAGCCTCGCCGAAGGCCTGGGCTCTTTTCTTAGCCCTGGCGCAGCCGCGAATGAGCTTGACATGAACGTTTCCTTGCGCGTCGAAAGTCAATTCGATTTTCGAATTGGGTCCCACTTCCACGGTGCCGGCAGCGCCGAGATCGATAGTAGCGCTGACCTGATCCGGCGTCTCAATCGTGGTGCCGGTAAGAAGCGTCGTGCCGGTGCCGGCATCGTTGCCATTAATTTTAACGGGCTGATTGTTCTTCGTGTGTAGCGTTGCCGTTATCGCACGTTGCGGCACGGGCGCGGTCGTTGCGTCAGGCAGCCCGGCTCGCACGTATACCTGCGACAATGCAAAAGCCAGAAACGCCGCCAGCGCCATCATGGCCTTTCTTTTTCTGGTAGCCATCGTGGTTACTCCCTCTTTTGGTTCATCCCAAGCTGCGAATGTTGTACGGCTGAATTTGCGACCGAAGTTTACTGCCGTTGGAGCCTCACGTCAATGGATTTCTCGACGGTGAGGCTGGGTATGTTTAGAGTTCAAGCTGTAGTGGACTGACAAAATGAGACAGTCAGTTAAGCCAGTAAAGGTTGAAATCTAAACTATTTTTTGACCGCGTTATATAGCTTTTGAGCGAGCTGGGGATCGAGCTTCTGGAGAATGGCGAAGTCGTGCGTCACGCCTTCCTTGTCGCCGAGGCTGGCGTAGACCAGCCCGCGACTGAAGTGGGCCAGCGCATGAGTTGGCTTCAACTTGATTGCCTGGTTCAGAGCTGCCAAAGCCTCCTGATACTTGCCGGCCTTATAGTATGCGTTGCCAAGATTGTAGAACGCTTCGACGTTGCCGGGGTTCATGGATGCGGTTTTTTTGAAGGCCTCAGCAGCAACGTCAAACTGTCCCGCGCGAAAGCTTGCCACTCCAAGATTGAAATAGGCCTCTTCGTAGTCCGGCTTTAGCTCGGTCGCACGTTTGAACGAGGCAGCCGACTCGGCAAAGCGGCCGACGTTGAAGTAGGCCTTACCGAGATTGTAATGCGCCACGACGTAATCCGGTTTTGATTCAACTGCCCGCTTCAGTAACTCCACCGCTTCGGCGGATTGGCCGGTCTTGTCATAGACGTAACCGAGTCCGTTAAGCGCCTTGGCGTACTTCGGATTTAGCTTGATTGCAGTTTGATACGCGGCGATCGCCTCGGGCTCGTGGCCGAGTTTGTCTTCCGCGAAAGCGAGATTGTTAAAGACAGAAGCCAGGTCGGGCTTCAAACGGGCCGCCTCTCTGAAGGCGGTCACTGCCTCTTCAATTCGTCCCAGGTTCGTTAAAGCGATGCCCAAATTGTTCTGCGCTTCGCCATAGTCCGCTTTGTTCCTGATGGCTTGCTGATAGGCATCGGCAGCTTCCTTAAATTTGGCCTGCATCAAATACGAGTTGCCGAGATTGTATTGCGCGTCGGCAAACTTTGGATTCAGCTTGACGGCCTGCTGAAACGCTGACGCCGCCGGGCCATATTGTTCCAGTGCGTATTGCGCTGCGCCTAGATTATTCTGAGTTTCCGCATCGTCCGGCTTCAGGCGCAATGACTGAGTAAATGCGTCTACGGCGTCTTTGTACTTACCGGCCTTGTACGAGGCCGCGCCCAGGTTGTTATAGGCGAACGCATCGGAAGGACTAAGCTGAATGACCTTGCGGAGCGCTGTGATGGAATCTTCATAGCGCGACAGGCGATCGTAAGCAAAAGCGAGGTTGTTGTAAGCATTGACGTTTTCGGGCTGAAGCTTGACCAGAGATTCGTACGCCTTCGCGGCTTCTTCGTATCGACCCAGACCGAGATAGGTATCGCCGAGCGCGTTGAGCGCCTCGGGCCAATTCGGTTTCAGCACAATCGCCCGATTTAAAGCGGCGGCGGCCTCTTCATATCTTTCGGTCGCGTTGAGGGCAATGCCGAGATTGAAATAACTTTCGGCGTCGTCCGCTTTCGCCTTTACCGCTGCCTGGAAAGCATCAATCGCTTCTTTGTTTTGATTCAGCGCGAGATAAGCCGCGCCCAGATTGTTATAGGTCAGCGCATCCTTCGGTTTGAAGGAGAGGGCTTTCTTATAAGCTTCGACGGCTTTCGCGTACTGACCGGCGTCATAGAAAGCATTTCCCTCGTTGTTAGCCGTCTCAGACTTCTCGTCGTTTGAAGGTTCCTTCGGGGTATTCTCAGGTTCCGGCACACCGGTCTGACGCGGCGGTCTTGGCGGCCTATTGCGCGCGATCTCGATCGGTTCGGGAGGTTTGCGTGCGACCCGATGCTTTACAATCAGCGAGCTGGCGCCGCCGGCCAAATCGCGCACTCGCGGCGGCCGCTTAAAGACCACCGACGCGCCGCCGATGATGTCCTGCCCGACCAGCGAGCTGGCACCCCCGGCAATGTCCTGAGGCCAGCCGAAAAGGCTGTTGCCCAGCGCCGCGAGCGCCAACCATAGCGCCACGCTGCCCAGATTATTCGTGCGCTTTTTCAAATCAGACGTTCCCAGCGAGATTTCAATCGCATCTTCCCTACCTGAACGCCAGCGTTAGATGCTCTTGCATCGTGATTCGATATTCCGGTGGCCGTCAAACCTGGCTGCGCTTGACGCGAAGGCGGCTTGCCTTCGGAATCGGAGCGATACTGATAATCGCCAGCAAAGCCATAAACACCAGCGCGTTCACGGTGATGTGCAATCCAAAATCCACTATGCTATGCACGCCAACGCCTGCCAGACCTACAATCGCGCCCAAGGTGGCTGCCCTCTGAAATCCCTCGTTCGTACGTACGCTCCGGCGCGCCTGCTTAACCAGGACCACTGCAAACCAGACCAATAGCGCCGCTCCCAGAAGGCCGCCGCTGGACAGTAACTCCAAATAATCATTGTGCGCCTGCTGCGGCGTGGTTACGCCGGATGCCTGATGATACGTAGGAAACTCGGCCCAATAACCACCCAGCCCCGCGCCCACGATCGGATGCGCCTTGAACATTTGCCAACTCGCTTGCCAAATGTCGCGCCGCCGCGAGCCTTCATGCAACTCCGTGCGATCGAGGGTCGTCATTTCCGCGGCCGCGCTTTCCACTCCAGTAGCCAATTGATCACCGGCGAGCCAGATGATGCCGAAAACAATAATTCCGAGTAAGGCGGTGGCCATGATCCCCTTGACGGCGATCGAACGCGTCCAGGCAAACCGATCCGATTGGCTTTCCACGCTGCCGGCTTTCCTGACTCTCCTTGAATTAACGAATAGCAGTGCCGCAAAGATAATTTGCGCGGCCATCGCCATCAACCCGCCGCGGGACACGGACAGCACCAGGGCCGCCCACATAGCGAGCAACGCCGACAGGTAAAGCGGGATACGCTCCCGGCGTTTGCCTCTCATGAACGCTACGCCGACAACCAGGCCCATCGCCATCTCCATCAGAAAGGGAAAATGATTCTTGTTGATAAATTGTCCATAACCCATCGCCGGCCTCAGTTTGGATAGAACGAAACCCGGTGAGTGCTGCATGGCCTGACGCGCGATACCGAATAAGGCGCTGATGACTGCGACGCCGATAATCGTGTGAATCAGGACCGTCAATCTTTTGCGGCTGGTAGTAAAACGAATCAGCAGCAAGGCCACTAAAATCAGCGCCGAGACTCTGAAAACAAAAACCCAACTCTCGAAAGGATCGGCACTCAAAGAGTACCCGACCTTGCTGCCGGCCAAATCAATTTTCCACCACACCACGCTTTGTAGCGCCGCCAGGACCATCAGGGCGAAGATCGGGAACAACAGGCGCGTATTGCCAACTCTCCATGAACCGGCCAGCAAGCCATGTACGATCCACAACAGCGTCAAGAGGAAGACCGCACACTCGAATGCTGATAGGGACCAGGCGTGGACGGTGCCGTATGGAATTGCGGTAAGCGCGATTAAAGCAATCAACCCGTAGAAGACAACGCGGTCAAGCACCACAAGGACTCTACTGGTTTCGATCGCGGAGCCGGCGGTCGCGCGTGCAATGGTCGCGGTTAGACTAAACGAGGTGTCCAATTTTTTCCGGCGAAGTGTTAAGGGATGAGATTCATGTTTCAGTGTCAGAAGCCCGACCGTAAGGCAGGGCTGTATCCAGGCATGCCCTACCTCACGGTCGGGTTTGACAATTTGGTTTTATCCGGCGGCGGCAGAGAATTTTCGCGGTATCGCGCCACCGTTGACCAGGGCCCGTTCCGCGGCCTGGGCTACCGCGGGCTGGAAAACCGTGGTGAGGTAATTGACGTCAAAGAGCAGCGCTTCAGAATCAAACGGACGATACAAATTAACGCAACCAAGCGAGACCTGGTTGCCGGCTAGTGGCAAACGCAGGGTCCAGAATCGATCCGATCCGAGTACGTCGATGTCCTCAAAGCCCTTGCGCTTCCAGCTCCAGTGAATGTGACCATCACGAACCGAAACATCTTTTAGGGGACCATTTTCCGCGGCCAGGCTAACGACTCGATCGCTCAGTTCCGAACGGCCGTTACAGTTCAACTGCACGGTGGCACAAACAAACTCGCCCAACTCCAGCACCTCCAGCACACCATCAAATAGTTCATTCAGTGTCGCGGCGGCCGCGACGGTCTGCGAGGCCCTGCGCAAGCGCAGATTGTTAGCTGCGCGCACGCGGCGGTCGCCGATGTTGCGCTTGACACTGGCCCGCAGTTCATCGACTTCGTGATATCGCAGGTTCCCCAACGCGATCACGACCGCCACACCGACCACGAACAAGAGTACGGCAGTCAGACTGCTGCCGTTGTTTACAAACAACATTGCCAGCAGACCGAACACCGCACTGACGCCGTAGAGCACCAAAGCTACGCGACGCTGTGACCATCCGCGCTGAAGCAGCATGTGGTGGATGTGTTCGCGGTCTCCCTGAAAGATGGGTTTGCCGCTGACGAAACGGCGGGCAATTGCTACTCCGGTGTCGACGACCGGCAGCCCGAAAGCGAGTATGGGGATTGCAACGGCAACTGCCGTGGATGCTTTCTGCGACCCGAGAATCGAAAGTGCCGCCAGCGAAAAGCCGACAAATAACGATCCGGAGTCACCCAGAAAAATTGACGCGGGATTGAAGTTGTAGCGCAGAAATCCGGCGAGCGCGCCGGTCAGCACCAGGGCGCAGACCGCGACCATCGCCTTTTCCTGAAGCAGCGAGACGGTCAACAGCACCAGCGAAGAGAACAAAGCCGATCCGGTGGCCAGCCCGTCGACACCGTCAATCAGATTGAAAGCATTGGCGATCCCTACAACCCAAACCATCGTCAGCAGGAACCCCACGACGGGATGAAGATTGACGCCGCCGATAAAGGGTATTGAGAGGTGCTCGATCCTTCCGCCGAGGGCATAGAAGAGGACAGTCACGGCAGCCAGGCCCGCAAACTTCACCGTCGCGTTGGTGCCGCGCAAGTCGTCATAGATACCGAGCAGCAGGACCAGAAAGCCGCAAAGCAAAAAGACGAGAATCTCTTTAAGGTTTGGCCGCAGGGCATGCGTCAGTAGGTTGTTAACCAACCCGAGGACCGATAAAGCGATCAGGACCGAGAGGAAGATCGCGAGGCCACCGAGACGCGGCACGGCCCTTTGATGCACACGGCGGCCGTCGCCGGGTTCGTCGACCAATCGATAGCGTTCGCAGACACGCCGCAGCCACGGCGTCAACACGAGCGACGCGCAGGCAGCAACAAGAAAGAGTGCGAAATATGTTTTCACGTTGTCAGGCAGATTGGAACTTTGCGGCCGGAGTCTCTGACGGGTTGGCTCCCGGCTCGGAAACGATGGCCTCAACTTCCTTGATGAACTTTGGCAACAGCGTCATCTTTGAAAAAGCCGCGGCCAAATTTAATTGCCCGCTGCGGACAGAACGCTGGTTAGCCGCGAAACGATTATCGCCGTTCACGGCCAGCGCCGCATTTAAAATGAGCTGCTCGATCTCGTCGGGCCGGCCGTGAATCGACTGCATCGCCCTGCCGGGATCGTTGAGCCTGGCGATAATGTCGCCGAGGTGGCTTTCTTTCGGCCCTACGTAGAGAAACGGCGTTCCGATCGCCAGGATGTTATAGATCTTTGAGGGATGAACGGTGCCGGCAAATGCTTCGCCCATCACGACGGCGTGCAGGTCAGCCGCTGAGAGTACTCCCGACAAGTCCTCCTGCGGCTGATAAGGCAGACAATGTATGTTCTTCAACTGATTGGCGGACGCAAACTCCTTAACCTTGCGCTGTTCGCTGCCGCCGCCGACAAAACAGAAAGCTATCTCCTCGCGCCGTACCAGTTTGGCGGCCGCTTCGAGCAGCGTATCCAAAGGATGACACGGGCTGTGGTTACCGGCGTACATGATCACAAATTTGTCCGTCAGACCGTGCTCACGACGAAAGGCTTCCCTTCCCTGTCGGTCGAAATGAATGGGCTGCGACCAGGGTGAAATCACTTCAATCCGATCCGGAGGAATTCCTTTTAGCAGCAGGCGCTCTTTCATGAATCGATCGAGCACGACGATTTTTTCGGCATGTTGCATGCTGCTCAGAAGGAGCCGGGCCAGAAGTTTCGCCGTCGCCGACTCAGCTCTTAGCCAACCGGCAGCGATCGCTTCATCCGGATTCAGATCCATTACCCAACAAACCAGCCGTCCGCCTTTGAGTCGAGTAAACCAGGAAGCTAGCCAAGAGATCAGCGGCGGCGAAGTCAGCGCGATGACGACGTCCTGTCGCCGCGTGAATGCGAGGCGCCAGGCGCAAGTCGTCAGGAAGCTGGCGAAGTTGAGCGCGCGCCGCCACCGCGATGTCTTGCTCGCAGCAATCGAGCGCACGCGAAAGATCTCGATATTGCGCCAACGCTCGCGCCGTGGAAATGCCAGTTGCGGATCGTCATAGCCGCGCCGGCCGGTGATCACCGTCACCTTGTGCCCGCGGCCCGCCAATTCGCACGCCACGTCAGTGAGCTGCTGGCCAGTGGCCATTACATCCGGCCAGAAACATTGATTGAGTAGAAGAACTTTCATCACAAAACTCTTTTCTCAATCAGCCACAAAGACACGAAGGTTGACGATGCACTTCAATCGCGCAACCAATGATTCGCTCAGTCAGTGCATTAAGCGCTTCCGTCTCGCTGAGTGCCCTCTTCGCTGCTGCGGCCACTCCCGATGGCTTCGGTTGCCCTTCAGCCATCTGTTGATTCTTTCTCTGTGTCTTTGTGTCTCTGTGGCAAATTCCTTCGCACCACATGATTCCCCAGATACAAAACATCAATCCGTGTTTTCAGAAAGCAATCGATCGCATCTCGCGGCGTGCACACGATGGGTTCGTTCTCGTTGAACGAAGTATTGAGCACTAAGGGCACGCCCGTCAGCTTGTAGAAGTCTTCGATCAGTTGGTAGTAACGCGGGTTTACTTCACGTGAAACTGTCTGCAGGCGTCCTGATCCGTCGATGTGCGTGACGGCGGGAATTTGTGCGCATCGTTCTGGCTTGATTTGATAAACCATCAGCATCGTGGGCGCCGGATGCGTCTGCTGGAAATATTCGCCGACCTGTTCAGCCAGAATGGACGGAGCGAAGGGCCGAAAGGGTTCGCGCTTTTTAATGCGCTCGTTCAGAATGTCCTTCATATCAGCGCAGCGCGGATCGACGATAATCGATCGATTGCCGAGCGCCCGCGGCCCGAACTCAAGACGCCCCTGAAACCAACCCACCACTGCGCCGCCGGCGATATCGCGCGCGGCCTGCTCCGTTAGGTCCTGATCCGTGAGTGTCTCAAATTTCAGATCAGAGACCTTCAGCTCTGAAACTATCTCCTCATCGTTGAACTGCGGACCGAGGTAGGCGCCTTCCATCACTTCGCCGCGCGATTGTCTCAGGAGCTGGTTCCAAATCTGGTAGCAAACTCCCAGAGCAGTGCCGCTGTCTCCGGCCGCTGGTTGGATGAAGACACGCCGAAAAGGAGTATTGCGCAGAATCTTACCGTTCATTACTGAGTTGTAGGCGACGCCGCCTGCCAGTCCCAGTTCGCTCAGACCGGTTTCACGATATAGATGGTTGAGAAGATGAAAGGCAACTTCCTCCAGGCGCAACTGTAAGCTGGCGGCCAAATCACTTTCGCGATCCGTTAACTCGTCATGCGTGCACCGCGGCGCGCCGAATGCGCGCGCATATTCTTCTGAATAAATCTTTCCAATGACCGGCGAGCCTTCGTTCCAGGTCATGTCGACGCCCTCGGCCGCATGCCGAAAGTAATCCAGGTTTAGCCGAAACTGTCCGTCCTTTTCGGTGCGAACAATGTCGCGAAACGCTTCGATGAACCGCGGCCGTCCGTACGGCGCCAGGCCCATCACTTTCCCCTCGTCGCCATAATGCGGAAAGCCGAGAAACTGGGTCGTGGCCGTGTAAACGATGCCGAGCGAATGCGGGTATTCGACCTGGCCCAAAACCTTTATCGAGTTCCCTTCCCCTACTGCCCACATGGTCGAGATGAAATCGCCAAAGCCGTCGAGAGAAAGCAAAGCGGCCCGGTCAAACTGCGAAACGAAAAACGAACTGGCCAGATGCGCCCGATGATGTTCAATGTTGTGAACTCGTGCCCGCAGTTTGGTCTTCGAGATTCCCAGTGCCCTGGCCAGCTCTTCTTTCAGATCTCGAACGCGCGCGGCATTGCGCAGCCGATCTACGACTTGTTGCAGGATTCCCGGCGAGTGGCCATTGCCGTTTGGTTCAACTGCGATGGCAGGGACCTTTTCGGCATCTTCCTCAGTGATTATCCTTAGCTGTGGATTGCTCGGCGCCGTAGCCCTCGCTCGCACGATTCCCTTCGCCGCTCGCTGGGCGGCGACCAGAACTTTCTTGTGCAAGTGCGCCGACGGATCGCGTGAGATGCCTACGTGATCAACCTCCTCGATTCCGATTTCAGCGGCACTCAGGCAATACTCAATTGACTTCACAGGAAAGCCGGCAGAATGCTTAACGCGATTGAAGCGCTCTTCTTCGACGGCGGCCACGATGCGGCCATCTTTGATCAGCGCGGCCGCGGCATCACCGTGATAAGCATTTATTCCGAGAATGTACATTGATGCCTATTCTGGTTGGTTCGGCTTTGGTCCCGCTCGCGGAAGAGCGATCCACAAGATCATACGAAACCTCACGACCAAAATCAGTTCTGCTTCGTGTACTTTCGTGGATCGTCTTACCTTGACTGCTGAATCAGCTCCCGATACGTTGCGAGCATCTGCTCAGCCACCACGTCCCACCCAAATTCTCTCTGCATCCAGTCGCGGCCGCGCAAACCCATTTCAGTCAGCGGCGCGGCGCCCAACGCCTCAATCGCTTTTGCAAGTTCATCCGGACTATTCTGAACGCAGCGGCCGCAGCCGATCTGATCGACTTGCTTCCAGGGCGTGCCGTCGCCGACTACCACCGGCACCGCATACGACAACGATTCGGCGACCACCAGCGAAAAGTTTTCCTTGAATGAAGGCACGACGCACAGGTCAGCTTCGAGAAATTGGCGCGCCTTGGTTGCTTCGTCTATGGCGCCGCGGAAGGTGACGCGACCAACCAGTGACAGCTCCGACACCAGACTTTCCAGCGAGCGCCGATAGTGCAGGTCGCCATCGCCGCAAAGCGTCAGGCTAACTTCGCCCTTAATTAGTACCAGGGCTCGCAGCAGATTCTCGATTCCTTTGATCGGATGCAGGCGTCCAACATACAGCAGGCGCAGACTGCCATTCCGTTGGCTGCGGCCACCATTAAGCCCGGGAAGATTGACCCCGTTGTGAATTACCCTGGGTTGCGTCCGCGGCATGCGCGGCCAACTTTCGTTCTTTTCCTCTTCGCTGGTCGTATGCATTACGACCCTTTCCGGATCACACAGAGCGTTAGACAATCTCTCCCAGACTGACTTTGCCCGGGCGCGGGTTGTGCCTTGCCATCGTTGCAGGGCGCCGCGTGGAGACCAGACCGCGGGCTTCCGAAGAATCCTGCATACAAGCAGGGTGGGGATCGTAGGAAAGGAATAGGTCGCGGTCAGATGAACCACGTCGGCCCAGCGCACCATCGACCAGAGACGCGTTAGGAGCTCCAGCGAAACACTCTGAGCTAAAAGTCTCCGGCAATAATAAACTTCATAGCCCGCGGGAAACTTTTCCGGAAATGCTTTGACGGGAATATTCTTTCGCGTCTTTGGCCCATCGCTGTCGGTAGTAAGCACGCGCAGTTCAATGTCAGAGTTTCGCGCCAACGCGTCACAGAGTCCGGGGACGGAATGCGCGAACCCGCCCCAATTCCTGGCGGGATAAAATGCCGGGGTGACGTGAAGCACTTTCACTAAGACGCAGCTCCTCTTGAGAAGTAGTTTCGCGTTTGACGGTGCGCCGGCATGCCCGCCGTCTTCAAGCCCAGCTCACAAGAGACGATTTTTCCAAATCTCTCTCTGAACTGATCGAAGGTAAAGTTTTCGTGCAGGCGGATTTTACCGGCCGCGCCCAGAAGCTGGCGCAGATTAGCATCCCGGCACAACGAAGTGATTGCATTCGCGAGCTGCTCTACATTGCCATATTCGACCAGCAGCCCGGTTTCCCGGTCGCGCACTACCTCGGGCGTAGCGCCGCTGTTTGCCGCGATTATGGGCTTGGCATAGTGCATCGCTTCGAGAAAGACAAAACCGAAGCCCTCGGCTGCGCTGGGCAGCATAAACACGTCGCAGTCGCGATAGTAAGCGCGCAAAGTTTCGTCGCTAACACTGCCGTTGAACTCTACGCGATCCGCAACCCCGAGTTCGTTTGCCAGTTCCTTGTGACGCGCGAGGTCTGAGCCAACGCCGACGACCACGTAATGCAAGTCAGGAATCATCGGGGTGATTTTGGCCAGCGCTCTAAGCGTAGTATCGATTCCTTTATACTGCTCGTTTCGTTCCAGCCGACAAACAGACAGAAGTCGCGTGCCTGAGCCTGACGAAACGGTGGCCGCCGAATTCTCGTCCGTCCATTCGAGTGCGTTGGGCAGCACATGCACGCGACTCTCGTCCAATTGATTTGCGGCCACGGCATTCTTTTTCGTGGTCTCGCTGATGGCAATTAGAAAATCCGCTTTCTGCAATGCGCGTCTTTTTACCAGCGACAAACGTCGCCAGGCATCGATGCCATAAAGAATGACGGCGTACCTTGATTGCGGCTGAAATCGTTTGAGCATCAAACCGAAGGGCGCGTAATTTACGTGGCCAATCAGCGCCAGATCAATCGACTCGTGTAAGGCCAGGCCCAAGGTCCGCCACATCAGGACCCGGCGGTTTCCAGCAAAGGCCTCAAACGAAATATTTTTTAGCGCGCGCGCGCCATTGGCGACATCCGCGGGCCGATCTCTGCCAATCAGGATTCGCTTTTCACAGGCGCGCAGACTTCCGCCGCTTTCATTCAACGTGCGGCACACGAGCCGGTTGTAGACGGGGATGCCGCCATGCGCCGCGAAGGTGGTGGTCTGTAACGCGAGAATCAAATGAGTTAGTGTCCCGAGGTCAGCGCCGCGGCAACTGGCTCACGAAAGCGCCGAGGTTCGAACGTTGCTCTCTTTTCTCGCGCCCACCACAACAACAGATATCCAAACAATAGATTCTGCAGGATGTTTCCGAAAAGTATCTCGGCGCTCGAGCCAATACCGTTGAGAAAGAAGACGAAAAACGCGATGAAGACCGCCTGTCCGCCGGCGCCGGACTTGCGGCTTCCAAAAATCCGCTCCAGCACCCCGATCGCCAGCCCCTGAATTAACATTACAAAAACAACGCCGGCCCAGCCAAAATTGATGAAGGCTTCACCCACAAGACTCACCCCGAACGTTGTCGTCTTAGCGCCTTCTTCTGTCAGGAGGCCGTAGGTAATCGCGAAGAAGCCGTTAGCGCTGCCGGACAGTGGTTTATCGGGCCAGAGCGCCCTCGGAATCAGAGCGACGGCGAAATACGAGTAAGTCCTACCGTACTGGTAGGGAACTTCTTCCGGAGTCATCGAGTAGGTGTACGCCAGTTGATGAAGAAAATCAGCGCGGCCCGTGGCGCTCGAGGTAGCCTCCACCAGGCCTCGGGCTCCGGAAAAGGTCTCGGCCCAATAATCGCCGGCCTGTGTGATCCAGAGTGTCGCCCGCTCGAGCGATGACATCTCGGCTGCTCCCGAACTATCGTCTGAGCGAAGTTGCTGCCTGTACTCGCCTTTCACCGGCGAAAGAAAAAGAATCAAGGCGATGACACATGCGGCGACGGGCAGCGAAATTCGCTGCGTGTATAGCCACCTGATGATAAACAGCACCCCAATCGGAATCAGCGCTTCCTCGAGAATCCCCGTCGAGATTCCATGCAGCGCGGTGACAGTGATCAGCGCATACAACCAGACCGCGTACCACTTTGAAGCCTTCCGTCCGTACACCAGCCAGCCGAGAACACCGATGACCACATAAACCTGATTCTGCAGCAGCGTGAGAATCGCCGACAGTGGGAGTTGGTATTCCTGCGGAATAATCGCCCGCAAATTGAATAGCAGCGGGAGCACAACCCCCAACAACAGGCAGCACAAAACTGCCTTGGTTTTGTTGAGATGCAACTGTGCCACCGGCACAGCCTTCCGGAACGGAATTCTCTGAAACGCGTAATAGCCGGCCAGCAACGCGCAAATGCCAACGATCGCCAGAAGCAGAGCTGCCGTCACATCAGAATCTTCCAGCAGCCTGGTCTCGCCCTGCGCTAATTCAATCGTGGCGTCGCGAGTAAAGATCGGAATCGCGAATTGCAGCGCGAATGCCGCGCTAAAGATCGGCATCGTCGGCAGATCGGTTTCCTGACGCGCAAAATAACGAACGGTGGGGTAGAGGCAGATCTCGATCAAGACTATTGCCAGAAAGGTGTGTCGCCATTGATAGCCAGAGCCTTCCAAAACCAAAGGCAGAATTATGGCTGCACTGATCGCACCGGCGAGGAAGAGCCTTAGCGTCCCGACCTTCCCAGCCCACGGTATCGAAATCGATGTTCGATTTGTCATCGGGGTTTCGAAAACAAGGTTTCAGGCGCCCTCGGGAACAGAAGACGCAACCGCGGCCGCGGCCCTTCTATCAGAGGCATTTCCTTTTACCGCACAAAGGGTAAGAAAATCGCCCTTTCCGCTCACACGCCCGAACACACGGTAAAGCGGGGAAACCATCTCGAACAGGAGTGTCGGAATGGCTTTCTGATTGCGCTTACCTAAAAGGTTATTTACCGTACCGGCCAGTTGACTCGAAACTGAATACGCAGTGATTCGCAAAGGGGTAAAGCCCGCGCTTTCGAGCATAGCTCTGGCGGATTGCGCTGTATGATGAAAGAGATGCTTAGGCACTTGTAAAGCTGGTGACTCCTTCATCGACAATCTAAAGCTCCATGAATCCTTGCAGGGAAAACTCATTACCAGGAAGCCGCCTGGCTTGAGCATGTTGATACATTTGTCCAGGACCTCGACTGGATTGGGCAAGTGTTCGAAAACATGCTCCATGCGGATGCAGTCGAACGATGCCGCCGGATAATCGTTATTCACAAACACGCCGCTGCTCACAGCTATTCCGGCAGCGCTGAACCGCGAAGCATTGAACCTGTTTGCGGCAATATCGTAGCCATACAAATTGCGATAGCCCATTTCGGATAAAGCGAGCAGCCAGTTACCTGAGCCGTAACCAAGGTCGAAGATGTACGAGCTTCGGTCTAACTGAAGGGGAATGCTAAGGGTATAAGATATTGTTTTTCCGGTTGCCCACTCGGCGAAACAAGCAAGTCCGGCCTTCGTTAGCGCCGAAAGGCCGCGGGCTCCAAAACGAGCTCCTCTCATTCTCGCGATTCGGAACTTAATTGAATTAGCATCGTGGGCGTTGGCAGGGCCGGAGTTGTCGAAGCTGCCATAGGTTTCATCATAGAGCGTCTGCATCAGTTGCCAGCTCGGTTTTGGATCAACTAATCCGAGACCGCAGTTCGAGCATTCAAGGAGCTTGTAGTGCCATTTCTCGCGCCTTCCGTTCCGGATGAATTCGTGTGACAGCTTATCAAGGACAACCAGGTGCTCTCGATTACCGCAGGCTTCGCACTTGCGCTCTCTCGCGTTCCCGTTTGCAGAAATAAGCGGCATCATACTCGCGCCCGTTCGTTCCTGTGCACAACTTCGAGTACACTTCGCCAGCTTGTTTGATAGTTCCAAGCCGAAAGAACCCGGTCGTTTTCAGACCGCACATCCTCTCGACGCAACGACAGGATTTGGCTCACCTTGTCCCGCAGGTCGTTTGGATTCCCGGCTTCATAGATTGCGCCGTTCGCCCGGTTCGAAATCAGATCGTACGCCGCGCCCACCGTTGACGAAGCAACCACCGGAAGTCCGCATGCCAGGGCTTCGTTTACTGACACGCCCCACGGCTCATTACCAACGGCATGGACAAAAACGTCGGCAATGCCATAGAGGGATGGCAGCTCCTGATACGGAACGTATCCGGCAAAGATGATGTGACGATTTCGCTGACCACGCGCGTACTCTTCCAGCGCCGCCCGTTGCTCGCCATCTCCGATCAATAATAGATACGAATTGTTGTCGGGCATTGAGCAGTACGCCTTCATCAGATCCCATGGGGACTCGCGCTGGTTGAACTTTGTGACGCTCAGAATGATCCGGCTGCCCGCGTCGATGCCGTACCTCCCCCTGACCGACTTCTTTGCTTCGTTGCTCAAACAGGATTTCTCTTTGAAATAATCAGCGTCGACGACGTACGAGAATACTGAGATGCGATCCCGCTTAACTCCGTAATGTTCCAGGTACTCGACGGTACGGCTGCCAATGGCGAAGAAGTGCCGGAAGAATCTTTTCAAAGCCACAAACCCAAGTCTTTTGGCGACACGCCGGGCCGCAGACGTATCACCGAAGGCGACCGAATCCAGGCGTAGCGCCGCGGGTGTTCCTTTGAGCTTTGCCAGGACCGCCGCCAATAGGTACTCACTTCTGCTGTAGCCGTTGATGATTAGCAGATCGTACTTCTGAGCACTAATATCCTTCAGCAACCATCGCATTCGAGCCTGTTTTGGCATGAGCTCGTATGAATACCCGCCGAGCAAGTCAATCCCCCAGGAAACTTTGGTTCCCAGTTCGGGGTCAAACAATTCCTGAAGACAATCAGGTTCGCTATAGATAACGCGGACATCATGATTAGGGTCGCGCGCTGCGTACTGAAAAAAAGGACCCTCGAATTGCGTTGGGTGACCAACAAGAAAACCGATTTTCACTGCGTTGATTCTCTCTTTGATTGAGCTGAACGGAGCAGGTGAAGTGAGGTCGCGCCAGCCGCGGCCGCCGCAGGTTAGTCGACGGAATGACCGTTAAGCTGGCTGTCCAGCCACCGCAACATGGTCCGGGCCCTCCCGTCAACAGCGTATTCGCCCTGCAGGCAGCGCGCGTGCCCGTTGCCGGCAATCATCTCTCGCTCCTCGGCGTGATCCAGGTAGTAATGGATTTTCTCCGCGAGTTCCTCGGGACCATCAAAGAATGCTGCTTCCAAACCTTCGTCAAAAAAATCCAGCACCTCTGTATTGCGCTCGTGAAGCATAAAAGTGCGACACGCCGGAATCTGGAAAGTGCGGGCCGTAATCAAATCGCCGGAACTCGATCCTTTGCCGGACTCACTGAGGAGTCCCAGGCAAATCGCCGCGCCTCGAATTGCCTTTGTGTACTCATCCCCGGTCACTACGCGACCCATAATCGATTCTGCCAACAGTGACGATGTCGCTCGCTCCCAGCCCGGCCCCCAAATTCGCAGATTCAATTTCGGCACTGCGTCTTTAAGAGACCGGAGGAGGCGCTCTTTCTTTGCCGACCACATGCCGATAAATGCGACGTCACAACCGTAGAGGCTCCGGTCTTCTTCACTGAGTTCGAGCGGCTGATGTAGCTCAGGATCGTAACCCGGCGGCAGAAAGCTCGCCTGCGTTACCCCCAGGTGCGTTTTCATGTCTTCCACGCCGTAGCTCTTGGCGGTGAAAATATGATCATAGAGTGGCAACGTCCGCGGCAAGTACCGCCCATGCGACAGAAAGCTCACGTCAGGATAATAATTTAAGCTCTTAATATTCTGTTCCCGGCAGGACGCAATGATGTCTGGGTGCACCCAACTGCCTTTGAACACAAAGACACATTGCGGCTTGAACGATGAGATCATCTTCAGCGCGTTGAGTTTTAGGTCGGTAACAAAAAACGGCTTCAGGATCTTGCGCAGTCCTCGGGAAATAAAGGTGTTGGAGTAGATTGAAACATAGTGGTTCTCATCAAGCACCTGCACAGAATTACCCAGCCGCCTAAACGCCGAAAAGATCGCCCGCGCATCCGAACCAAGCCAGGTTTCGCCAATGCAGAGGATTCGATAGCGTGACGGTCCCACGGAAAAGACAGTCTTTGGTGTCGATAAGATTAGCTTCAAGTCGTTTTATCAGGGCGATAGATGCTCAACAGCTTTGCTGCTGATCTTTCGATTGAAAAAGAAGAGTCACGTACTGTGGCATTACATGTATCTGGATTCGTCGGGTCGCTGTTGAGCAGACTCAGGGCTTTGGCTGCCCAGTGGCCCGGCGTTTCAGCAAGCGACATGAAATCGACTAACCCCGGCACGACTATGCACTCTCGCGGCGTCGTGTCGGACGCCAGCACAGGCAGGCCCGCGGCCTGAGCTTCTACCACCACCATGCCTAACCCTTCGGCGAGCGAAGGAAACAGCAAAATATTTGCCCCTAACATTAATCTCGGTACATCGGATCGCAGGCCGAGGAACTGTATCTTCCGGGCCAGACCCCACTCGTTTACCAGGGCCTCGAATTCCCTCCTCTTCGCTTCACCGGCTCCTACCATAACCAGCCGCACGTCCGAATCCGAGCTGATGCACTCTTTCGCGACTTCGAGCGCGAAGGCAGGGTTTTTGTGAGTCATAACTCGCCCGAGGTGGAACACTTCGTCGGCCTCAAGTCTGCCGACAAAAAGAATTGTCTTTGACTCTGGCGACCACCCCAGCTCTCGACAAAGGTCCGCATGCATTGCTTCCCGATCGCCCTGATACTTCGTAACATCAAACCCGCAATTAACGGCTCCCACAGCTACACCACGAGAGTTAAATCCATCGAATCCATACTCAGAGACAATCTGTCTCGACGTACCCATCACGTGCGTTGCCAGTTGCCCGATCAGTCGCTTGCCTGTTGTTCCAGCCAACCGCCTGATCAGGTCTTGAGCGTTGTTAGTGCGTTGATAGAACGGATTGTGTACGTGGGCGATCCGATTAGCCGGCAGTAGTCCCAAACCCATCAGCAAATGCAGCCCAGCCATGTAGTCCTGATGATCATGAATTACATCGTAATTGCCGGCGGCAAGTATCCGGCGAAACTCTCGCATGAATTTGAACGGGTGCCGGCGCGAGAATGGCACGTAGAAAAGGCGCGCTCCCAGAGTCTTTGCTTCCTCGTCAAAAAAGGCCGGCGCGCCGCCGGTCAGCAGAACGTCGCACTTAACTTTCGCCGGCAGCCTGCCGCCCGCTTCGCGAAAATATTTAAGCAGCGCCATCAGCCATGTTTCGGCGCCGCCGACGCTCAATACGGAAAACACGTGTAAGACGCGTACTTCCGACTTGGCGGCAACGGCTGCCGTCGCTTCATAGCCTGAATCGAATCGGACCATAGATGGTTGCGCAGCGTTCATCCCGAACTCAGGCGTCAGAACCAAAACTAATTAACCGGCTTAACAGGCTGAGTCTTGGCGAGCGTGCGGCCAAACAGTTGAGAAAACATGGGCCAAACCTTCCGGGCCCTAACCTTAAGGAGTCCCCAATTCCGGGTGACAAGATCGGCGACGATCCTGGTTCTCTTCTTCAAGAATCCGAGAGGAACCCTGGCGTAATACATCGCCTCAAAGTAAAGCAGAATATCTGAACGCAACATCTTCCGCAGCCTGCGCTTTTCTCGTCCGGCCCAATGAATAAGGAAAGGATATGGTGAGGCGGCAGTGAGGAGGGCGAGATCAACGGCATCCAGTTCCTGCTCGTAATACTTCATAAAGGGCACGCGAGAGATGGTCAGTTGGTTAGTCGCAGCTTTTTTGAGCAGGAGATAGTTCAGTACTCCCTGATCGCCGCCCATCGTAAAGACCTCGGGGTGCTTTCGAGATACCGGTAAGGTGTTCCAATTGATCAGCTCATCAAAGTCCTCTCTGCTAATGAATCCACCCGTCGCCACTATCTGACCTGAGTTGAATGTGTAATGCGGATACACAAAGAGCGGATCCCAAAGCCTCATTTCCTCGAGACAGAAATAGAGTCTCCTAACTTCCGCATCCGGCTGTCTCTCAAGCTGAACAATAAAGTCTCCTTCAACGCCGTCCAGGTAGTCCAATACTCTGCCCACAAATACTATGTCTGAATCCAGAATCAAGTATCGGCTTCGATCTTTAATGAATAGTGGCTCGAGCTTTGAGAAACCCCAGCCAAAGTTTTTTCTACCGGTTTCGAATATCTTCACGTTCCAAATTGTTTCGATCTCACGTGTGTCGAAATCTCCGTTGATGTAGTCCTTGATAAGATAGATAGGAATCTCCGGATACCAGTAGCGAATGCTGGCGACGCAGATTCGCGTGAAGCGCATATCGTATCTGTGCGTGGCGATAAATATCCTGGTTATCTTCATGACCCCGCAGTCCACCGCAGTTGACCAGTACGATTTACTTGTCAGCGTCCTTCGTAAAGCGCCATCAGGCTGGACAGACTCTGACTAAGGCCGAACCGAGACGAGTCGATACCTTTCAGGAAATCTTCGTGGTTCGGTCTTGGTGCCGATAAGCGGGTTGCCACCGCCTCTGCCCATACCGCTGCCCCCGCCGCCACGGGAACTGTCTCAAAAAGTTCGGGAAATACTTTGACGTCTTCCGTGATACTGGCCGAGGCGATAATCGGAAGCCCCGCTGCCTGTGCCTCGACCAACACCAGGCCCAGCCCTTCCTTTGGCTCCTCCAGTCGCGGGAAAATCAGGGCGTCACTGAGGCGCATCAGCGTTGCCGTATCGTCGCGCCACCCCAGGACTCTGACCCTACCGGCTATGTTGTACTGGCAAGCAAGTTCCCGCACATTAGATTCCAATGGACCTGCGCCCGCGAAGACGGCAACTGCGTTGGGATTGATTTCCAGCAGACGCGACAGTACCTCAATCACAAAAATCGGATTCTTTAGCTCAACCATCCGGCCGATGAAGAGGATTATCTTTGCGTCAGTTGAAAATCCCAGACTCAAGCGGAACTGCTCGCGTGTGCATACACTCTGGCGAAAGGGAGAAGTATCGACACCGTAGTAAATCACTCGATCCCTTGCAGTCCGAATGGAAGATTTGCCGGAGAATTTGGCGAGGACTTCGTTTGAGATTCCCACCACGTTGTCCGCCAGACGAATGCAGGCTCGCCTCATCGGCTCTTTCAATAGACGGCGTTTTACTGCGCTTGGGGTTGGCAGCCCCTCGTCGGTATTGTGGACGTGCACTATTCTCTTGCGAATAGGAGTACCTAGCGCCGCGCAAAGATAAACCGCGCTCACAAAATCATGATGAGAATGTAGAACGTCGTAATTGCCCTCTCTAATTACTCTTCGCAAATTCGAAAAGAAAGAGCGTTTCCGGTCGAGCTCACAAGGTGAATAGATAATCTCGCCTCCGAGTTGCCGCACTCTCTCATCAAGACGACCCGGCTTTCCCAGGGTGCAGAAAAACGTCCAATGGTATTGCGGGTGAGACGTGGAGGCTGCGGAAAACATCCGGTAAAGCCAATTCTCAACCGCTCCGGTATTCAGGGACTCGACGATATGGAGCAGGCGAATCGATTTATGATGCCCATTGCTACTCACGTTTTGATACTCAGTGGACATTCCAATACTCTGCGGCTCAGGAAGGCGTTTGACGATGCTTCGATACCAGCAGAGCCGTACTACGAACTCCCTTTCAGTGACTTTAGGGCTCGCGCCTCTCCGCGCTTGCACGCCCGAAAAAAACGGCGCTCGCGTGGGCTCATGAACAGCGGTCGCAACCAATCCGCGACGATCGTTTTCAAACGTTTCTTAGTTGGTGCGTCACCATTGGATCTGAATGACTCCAGTATCCTGGAGGACACCGCCTGAGATTCCAACAGATTGAGCAGGTATGACTCGGATGTGCGTTCCTTAGGAATCAAATGAGTTAGTTTCAGCGACGTGAACAGCCCGTTTCCCAATCCCAGGTCGCAGGCAGTAGCCGCCAGATCCAGGTCACCGGCGGATAGCAGACTCTTCCCCATGCGATCCAGCACGATTTTTCGCTTGCCGTTCGCGTGATACGTCAGATACTCGGCGGCAACGCGCCGACGCACGCAGAGCCCGGCTCCATTAGGTGTGGTTTGATCCAGGCAAGGAACATTCGACCATGAATCACGATCGAACTCGTTAATTGCCAGCCGCCGCCAGTATGGCCGCGTCCATTCCGGCGGTGTTTCCTCGAAGCTCGCCCGCACCTGGCCGCTGAATGCGCCCAACACCGGCCACTCGGCTGAGAGCCTTACGACTTGCTCCAAGTAATCCGAATCGAGCACGTTGTCATCATCAACAAACACCAGAATCTCTGCTGCGGATTCACTTATGCCGCGCAGCCGCGCATGCGTCAGACCTAACTTCTCTTCTCTAAGATGATCGGCGTGTGGATGCCACGAAAGATCAATTGCGCTGGCCAGAGGCTGATCACTGGCATTGTCGATTAGCAGATACTGCCAACGTTCTTTCGCCAGTGTTTGGCGCTCCAGCGCTTCGATTACTTTGCCCAGATAGTCAGGCCGCGGGTTGTGCGCGCAGGTAATAACTGACAGCTTTGGATCCATCGCGAAGATACAGAGTTCTGAACCGCCCTTAGGCGGAATTCTATCCGGGCAGTTCTTTCAGCTTTGGCCGTGCCCCGTTTTTCAACCTGACAATCTTCTGAACGATTCGCGTCGGCATGAATCGTCGCAGGATTACTCTGGGAGGCAGGAGCGAAAAAGGATTCGTCATCCAGGCTCGGGCGATTAGCTTTAGCGCCGCCGTTCGTTGGCGGTGATAAAGAATCAGGTGCTCGCTCCAGGCCAAGGCTTCCAGCATTCTCACCCGCGCATGAATCTCTTTCGGAAACCCATTTAACGGAACTTCGTTTCTGGCAAAAGTGCTGCCATCTTCGAATTCAGCTGCGCCAGCGGCGAGCGTGTTCATATCAAAGCGCGGTTCGCCCAGGCGCGACTGCGCCACGCTCAAAGCCTTCGCATAGACTTCGCGCACGCGCTCGGTGGTAATGCCGGCATGCATTTCTTCAAGAATCGTCTGGCGCGCAGCGCGTCCGATCCGCATTCGTTCGGCGGCGTCAGACATGAGCGAAGCCGTCCGTTCGACAAAAGCGCCGGCATCGTTGAAAGGGAGAAGTAATGCGTTCTCTCCATCGCAAACGATCTCGCGCGCAATTCCCACCGGTGTAGTCAGGCAGCAGACTTCGCTGCTCATCGCTTCCAGTAAGGGCACCGGTCCGCCCTCAACCCTCGCCGTGACCCAATAGAAATCCAGGGCGTGATACATCTTTGCCAGTTCGTCCTGACTTGCGACGAAAGGGCGCCAAACGCAACTCACGCCGGCGGCCCTTAATGAACCAACGAGGGCTTTCCAACCGGGGCCCACAATCAGGACAGCAAGCTGGTGAATGCGTCGATTGAGCTCGACGACCGCCTCAATGAAAACATCGATGCCTTTCCGGTCATTTTCGTTACTGCTGTTCTTGCCAAAGAAACCGACGACGGTCGCCCCGTCCGGAATTTTCAGACGCGCGCGAATCAACGCGCGCTCAGGCTCAGTCGGCGGCCTGAAAGCATCGGCGTCTACGCCATAGGGCACCACAAATACGCGTGACATGTCAGCTCCGCGGTTTCGCAGATCTTCCGACCATTCACGGGAGCCGGCTACGATTGCGTCGCCCTCCAGGTTGTGGCTTACCGCTTCCCAATCGGTCACGTGATGATGACTGGTTACGCAGGGGACGAAGTCGCGAAACCGCGGCAACCATTCCCGGGATGCATACGGACAGATGAAATGAGCCAGGTCAAAGTTACGGATCAGCTCGGGCCGTTCGGAAAACACCGCATCGATGACCGGGCCCGAAGCAATCGTCGCCTCGATCCATGGATTGAAGCTGGCAATCGATTTCGCAATCGTTCCGGTAACCCAGTAAGTCGAATCGGGAACCAACAAAACTTTGAGACGCTTGCTATTCATAAGGGACCTGGGGCCTTGCGCTTCACCTGAGAGCGTACGGGCACAATTAATGATGCATGTCGTACTTCGGCCAGGAACGCTGCTATGCCGGCCGCCCGGCTCTGCTCAGTTTCTTCGCGATCTTTCTGCCTAATACCGAGAATTCGCCCCGCTTGAGATAGCGCGCTGCCGTAGCAAAATACGAGGGTGAGTTTTCGTTCAACTTGAAAGCGCTGTTGTTCACTACAAACTCCTGTTGCGTCCATTCTTTTGCTTGAGTTCCTTCGGCGCGCTTGCGAAATACAGCCGTCCGCGGCGCGAAGTCTGCTTCAAGTTGCCATTCAGGTTCCGACAAGAGAACTTTTTTCAATATCTCGCCGGTCCACAACCAGGTGTCGTCGACCACTAACAGACCATCAATCTTCAGCTTGGCCGCCGTGTAATAGAAATCGATGAAAGGCGCCGGAAACCCATGCCGGCCGTCGATCAAAACCATGTCGAGCGGCTCGCACTCGAGTGCCGGCAGAACGTTCTCTGAACTGTCAGCATAAAAGGCGACCTCATCGACCGAAATATTTTCCGCGAGACAATAGTCCCTGATGCGTTGAATCTCGTGTTCTGCCGGCGTGATGCAGATATGCCGAGTACCGGCGAGCGCGAAGACGACGGTACTTACTCCGCATCCGGTCTCAAGTGTGCAAGCGGAGGCGTCGATTCGCTGACTAATGAAATCTAGCACCTCTTCGGTGAGGCCCATCTCAACGAATTGACCCTGTCCGTTCCGCTGAACACGCGGAGGATTTTGAAGGAGACGGGTGAGATCCATTTTGCGGAATTGCCAGAACTGGATTCGTCGCTATGAAACGCGTCGAACTGGCGCCCACGAGCCGTCTTCCAGATAGGTCGAAAGTTCGGGAATCCAGTTATATTCGTCGCGCGGCATGTTCTTCATGCTAACTTCAAATGGACAAATGTCCCTGATGATTTCAAAGTAGGTGTCCCCGCGGCGCTCCGACAGCCAGGCAGTAAGGCTATAGCGCCCCATGTAGAGGCGAAACTTCGGCACCTCGCATTTCAAAATGAAGGTGCCCGGCTCTCTGCCAAACTTGGTCTCAGAATCGAATAACCAAAAATAGCAGGCGTTATAGTGAAAGCTGTTTCGCACGTTAAATGCGAAGCACAAGCTCTCTTGCGGATCGACGATGCGCAGCCCGAATTCAAAGCTGACCGGCTCACCCCAGTGATGAATACCGGGTGCCCCGGACGTGTGCACGCGGGCCCAGGAGATATGATTGCCGACTTTTTCTTTTGGCGCAGTGTATTGACCGAGAGTTGCGCCGGCATTCGTCTCGTTTCCCAGATACAACGCGACTGCCTGCGCAGTATGGCCATCAAAGCGAGTCTGCCCATCGGCCAGCAAGATACACCGGTCAGCGAGCTGGGACATCGCCTGCATGTTGTGGCTGACAAACAAGACGGTCCTGCCCTCTCTCGCCACATTGCCCATCTTCCCCAGGCATTTCTTTTGAAACGCGGCGTCGCCGACGGCCAGCACTTCGTCGATCAGGAGGATTTCCGGTTGCAGGTGGGCGGCAACAGCGAACGCCAGGCGCACGTGCATGCCGCTGGAATAACGTTTGACCGGCGTATCGATGAACCTTTCGACTTCGGCAAACGCTACGATCTCGTCGAACTTCCGATCAATTTCGGCTTTGCGCATTCCCAGAATCGCGCCGTTGAGATAAATATTTTCGCGCCCCGTTAGTTCAGGATGAAAACCGGTGCCGACTTCAAGCAGCGAACCGACGCGGCCGTGTATCTCGGCACTTCCTTTGGTTGGCTTGGTAATCCTGGAGAGAATTTTCAGCAGAGTGCTCTTCCCTGCCCCGTTGCGTCCGATGACGCCCACGACTTCGCCCTGCTTCACTTCAAAGGAAAGATTGTCGAGAGCCCAGATATAGTTAGATTGCGAATTGCGGATCGCGGATTGCGAATTTCCATTACCGTTAGAATTGGAAATCGCCGAGCGCAGGCGACGAAACGGCGCACCGGCAGCGTCAGTAACAACGTCTCGCAGCGCTCGATAGCGTTCCAGTTGGCCAATGCGGTACTGCTTGCTCAGGCCTTCACATTTGATTGCGATTTCACTCATCGAGCAGACAATAGGAACGATCGGATCGCGAAACCCTACCTGAAGATACCTCTCGCCAGCTTACCTGCGGCTCGGCGAATGCGAAACCGCATCGGCGCATACGCCCTCCAGAAAGCCAGATTCGCCGCCGCTGCCGGAGCATCATTAGCTTCGGCGTAACTTTCGGCCCGGATTAACGCCTGACTCAACACTCGTTGCAGGCCTTGCTTCCGATCGAAGCCGGGATGACGGTCCGCAAGAAGTCTATTTAGAATGGTGACGCCCTCGAGAAGCGTCGTCGTTCGGGCTGAATGGGCTGAATGGTTTGCCTCGAACATCCGATAACAGGCCAGGACTTCGGCCGTTACCACCCCGCCGGCCAAACTAATTGCTCGAGTCCACATTTCACAATCCAGCAGGCACGGCACATCCGTAAACCCTCCATGATGTTCGTAGAACGCTCGGCGCACGACCACTCCAGGTGTTTGGATCGGTGTTCGGTAAAAGAAGTTCTCGACCGCGTGGCCGCCAGCCTCCAACGCGGGCAGCCGTTCTGTGACCCCGATGATCGCGCTCTCCCGGTCGATCAGAAATGATCGAGTGGCAATCAACGCTTTATTCTGATGCTGGGCTGCGATACCGGTGAGACGCTGGTAGAACCCCGGCAGAATGTAATCGTCGCTGTGAAGAATATGGACGAGTTGGCCCCGGCTACGCTGGATGCAACTATTGAACATGGCAGCCATTCCTTCATGCACAGGCTTGCGATAGAACGACACTCTGCCGTTTCCGCATTCGCGCACGAGCGCTTCAAGGTCATCTTCGTTCGAGCAATCGTCCACGACCTCAATTTGCATTTGTTCGGGGCCGGGGTCCTGTGCGAGGACACTGTCGAGCGTCTGTCTAAGATAGGAAGGAATTGAATTATACGAAGGTATCATCACCGACCAGAGAGGGCGCGGGACATCTTCTCTTACTGCCTCAATGCGGGCCGGGCGTACTTCACCGTTGTTCATTTTACTATTGGAAGTAATCGAGGCGGGCGGGGCCTTTCGCCTTGCGATCTCGTTTGCGGATCCCGACTCTTTCAAATTACGTCCGCAAACTCTGCCTCCATGCGACGAAAGTAATAAAGACCGCCGATTAAAATTACGATGACGACGACCACCGAAACAGTTAGCAGCGCGCCCGGCCCTTCGCTCTTGCCCAAAAGCGCCCAGCGAAATCCTTCCACGACTCCGGCCATCGGATTTAAACCATAAAGCGCGCGCCAGCGGCTCGGTATCAACGAACTCGGGTACGCGACCGGAGTAGCCAGCAGCCAGAACTGAATCAAGAAGCCAATCGTATAACGCACGTCGCGATAGCGTACGTTAAGCGCCGAGAACCACAACCCGACGCCCAATGCCGAAGCCATCGCCAACAGAATGAAGCCGGGCAGTGCGGCAATCGCCCATGTCGGTCGAATGCCATACCAAGCCATCATCAAAAGCAGAACGACAAAAGCGATGGCAAAGTCGACCAGCCCTCCCAATACTGACGAGGCCGGAACCAGCAGCCGTGGGAAGTAGACCTTGGTGATCAAACGTTCGTTGGCGACCAGACTGTTACTGGATTCTGTCAGCGCGTTGGCAAACAATTGCCACGGCAAAAGGGCGCAGTAAACGAATATCGGATACGGGATGCCGTCCGAAGGCACTCTGGCCAGGCGCCCAAAAAACAGGCTGAAGACGACCATCATGAAGATCGGCTGAATGATGGCCCAGGCAGCGCCCAGCACCGTCTGCTTGTAACGGACCTTGATATCCCGCCACACGAGAAAGTAAAGCAGCTCGCGATATTCCCAGAGCTCTCTCGAGCCCAGCGAAATCAGACCTTGCTCAGGCTTGATGAAAAAGACCGGCAGGGAGCCCGCAACCATTTCGCGTTGCGGCTCTTGAATTTCAGATTGCGCGCTGGACATTGAGAACGGATGGAGTCAGAACCGCCTGCGGTAGCGGGCGGTTGATCTTCTAGGTTCAAGGGGTTCTGTGATGTAGGTCAACCGCCCGCTACCGCAGGCGGTTCTGACTCAGCGTCCTTCGTGTAGTACGACTGCTGGTAATAACGCTGATAGTAATAGTAGTAATCATGCGAGCGTGCGCTGACGTTGTTCAGTACGACCCCAAACAGCTTTGCGCCCACGTCCAACAGGAGTTGCCGCGAACGCCGCACAACGCCGCGCGAACTCTTCCCGCCGTGAACCACGAGCAGGACGCCGTCCACCATCGAGGCGATCAGGACACCATCAGTAAACGAGCTGACCGGCGGCGAGTCGATCACGATATGCGTATAGGGAACACTTAGAACTCCGAGGAGCTTGCGCATTTGATCCGAACCCAGCAGTTCCGCAGGATTTGGCGGAATCGGTCCCGACGTCAGCACGTGCAAACCGGTAGTCGGATCCTTGGCGATCGCGTTCAGCATATCCTGGGGCTTCATCTCGCTGGACAGGATCGAGCTTAGTCCCTCGCTCTCCGGCAGATCGAAAATCGCGCGTAGGCGCGGGCGACGCATATCCGCGTCGATTATCAGCACGTTGGCGCCGGTCTGGGCCAGACTAATAGCTGTATTGACGGCAGTCGTAGTCTTTCCTTCACCGGGCAGACTGGAAGTAATCAACAAAGTTTTGGGCGCTCGGCCGGCCGTCGACAGCAGCACCGAGGTGCGCAGTTGGCGGTAGGACTCAGCCAGGGCTGAGCGGCCGTTGACCTTCAAGAGCAACTCAGGATTGACGCCGTTGGCCCCGTTGCGTTTCTGTAGCGCGGTGGCCGAAGAGAGCAGACGCCTTCGCGAACTTCCGCCCATCGCCGGGATTACCGCCAGCGCCGGCAAGCGCAGAAATTTCTCGACGTCATCGGTTGAATGGATGCTGTCGTCGAGATACTCGAGGAAGAGCGCCAGGCCGATGCCCAACGCCAGGGCCAAAACGAAAGCCAGCATTACCGAGCGCATGCGCGCCGGTCCCACCGGATAGTCCGGCACGATCGCATAATCGACAATCGAGATATTATTCGGCCGGCCGGCCAGCACTACGTCATTCTCTTTCGAGCGCTGCAGCAAACTATCCAGCAGACCCTTATTCGTCTCGATCTCCTGTTGCAGGATGCGATAGTTGATCGCGGCTTCATTCTGGGTAACGGTTTCGCTCTTCTGCTGGTTGAAAGACTTTCGCAGAGCTTCTTCGCGAGCCAGCGTCTGCCGATACCTGGTTTCGAGGTTAGTCAACAGCGTGTTGGCGTTGCGGCTGCGCATTTCCGTCAGGTGCTTCTGCAATTCCACGATTTGCTGATCGATCTCTTTTATCTCCGGCGCTTCGTCGGTCGCATCTACCGCTAACTGAGCGCGCTTCTGTTTCAGGTCGGCGAGTTTCGACTCACTGTCGGCGATGTCTTTGCCGTTGGCTTCGGCGAGCGCGCCGGCGGCGCCGGGAGCTTTCGCGGCGTTGTATTCGGCTTCCGCCATCTTTCGGTCGTTCTCAGCTTCCAGCAATTGCTTGTTCAAGCCGGCCAGTCGCTCAACCACCGTATTCTGGCTGGCATCCAACGAGAGGATTTGGTTGCTCTTCGCATAACTGACCAGCTTTTCTTCATCCGTGCGAATCTGGGTCTGGAGTTCAGCCACGCGCCGTGAGAGAAACTCGCTCGTGCTGGTATTCGTCTCATTTTTCTTTTCCAGATTCGCGCGCACAAACGTATCGGCGACAGCGTTGGTTATTCTCGCGGCCGTCGCGGGGTCACCATGCTGATAGCTGATATCTATCAGTCTGGTTTCTTTATAAAGACCGCCGCGGCTTTCGCGCACCGGGTCAACCTTGAGGCCGCCCTGCAACGCGCTCACGTACGGCGCCAGCCGCTTTGCTTCGGCCAAATCTTCGCTGGAGGTCGCCGGCGCCATCGAAGCTGTCAGCGGCAGTTCTTTTGGCTGCTTACTTTCGTCCTTCTTGTCCGGGCCGCGCACGCCCCACATTTGCATGATCGTCTTCCAGGTAGAATGCGGTTGCGCTGATTGAGGTCTGAGAAATCCCTGATTGTGTTCAAGGTCGAGGGTCTTGACGACCCGCCGCAACAGACCGGGGCTGGTAAGGATTTGCAGTTGCGTATTGAAGTAGGCGGGATCATTCACCGGGCTATAAATGTACGGCGTGGTCTTCCCGGCGTACATCGGATTGTTTTCCAAATCGACCTGCACTCGTGACGACGCCTCGTACACATCGGGCTTGCGCGCTACATAGATACTGGCCAGCGTCGTGATTAAGGCAGTTACTCCGATCACCATCCAGAGCCGCTTCCGTACCGCGCGCCAGTAATCGAGCAGGTTAACTTCACTTTCGGCGCCCTCGGCTCCATAGCCATATCCGGAAGATCGATACGAACTCTCTTCGGGCCGGTCAAGTTCGCGCGAATCAATTTCGCGCTTCACCATCTTTGTTGCTTCGCTCATTCTCATGCCTTCTGACAATTCAGGTCTAAATCATACGCCCGCTACGGAATTACCCGGATAGGAAACTGCGACACCGAAGGCGCAACGGCGCCGAGTAAGCTTCTAATTAGACTCTTCCCGGTCGACTCCTGGACTTCGACGATATCGTTTGGTTGCAGGAGAACATCGTCGGCTCGCTTATGGGCAATCGCTGAAAGGTTCACAAAAATCTCAGCTTGCGCTGCCCCGGGCCGCTGCCGGACGATGCGCACGCGATCGGTTCTCGAGTCGCGCAGCGCTCCACCGGCGATCGCGATCGCGCGCGAGACCGTGATGGGTTCTTTCAGCGGAATGGCTTTCGGGCTGTAGACGTTCCCAACCACATAAATCTGATCGGCTTCAGGAATCGTGACGATGTCTCCAGACTGGACGTAGGGGTTAGCCTTCTCTTCTCCGCGCAAAGTGTCGTTCAAACGCAGACTGATAAAAGCGCCATTGTTTGCTGTCGAATCGTCAGCGCGGACGCAAAGCTCAGGGCCGCCGGCGCGCACGATGTTGATTGTTTGTCCCGCTTTCTCTGTGGTGCCCTTGGCGTAGGTGAGCAATTCCAGCAACCGCATGCGTCGACGCATTTGGTACCGGCCTTGCTCGCTGACCGCGCCGATCAAGGCTACTTCGCGCGCGTTATATTCCTTAACAAAAACATCGACCTGCGGGTTGCGATAGTATTTGAGATAGCGGCCGGCAATCTCTTTGGCCAACTCGCCTTCAGTCTTGCAGGCCGCCTGAATCTCACCTTCGATCAGAGGCATGCGAATCATGCCGCTGCCCTCGACCCGCACTGCATCGCGCGATAAATTAGGTCGATTGAAGATGCGAATATCGAGCACGTCGCCAGGGCCGATGCGATAGCGCTCATCCGGTTGCGCCGGCTGGTTTGCCGCCGGTAGCGGCCTCGTCTCGGGTTTTGTGCTCGCCGGTTGGGCGGTTACTGCCGAACTAAGGGCGATCACGCTCCAGACAGCAATGACGATCGTTCTATTTATGACTGACACATTCGTTAAATCGTCTTTCATATCTTTCACTTTCCCCCCAGACCCGTGCGCCGCGAAAGTAGCGCCTCGCGCATGTGATTGGGGTGGGCCAGGTTCAGAACAGTATTGCTGACCAGCACCATCAACTCCTCATGTTCACGATTAAAGGCCCCCGTCAGGGGACTGTCCTGCGTTTTCACGACTATACCTTCCCTGACCCACTGCCAGAATTGTTTTTGCGTAGTCCAGAATTCCTTGCGGTCGCGGCAAATCACCAGCGCCGTTTTCTTCTTCTTTGTTTTCTTCTTCTTCTCTTTTTTTGTCATGCGCTTAGTCTGTTTCGTCCGTCAATGACTCACGTTCCGGTTCCCGTGCTTGTTCAGTTAGCTTGGGCACGCGGTCCGGGCACACTATGGCATCATGCGTGCTCTTCGATCGACTAAACCCGAATCCACGCAGCGACCCCGAAGGGAAACCTCGAACGCCGAGGTAGCTTCCAGTTTTCAAAGTGGCCCAGACTGTTTCGCCCTCTCCCTTTGGAAGCAGGGTTGGGGAGAGGGCTTGTCTGCGTCACGCTTCGCGCCCTCCCATAGGGAGAGGAGTAAACTCAAAATCCTTCACTCATTTCCCCATCGCGAAAGAGCCGCGACACCAATTCGGCGCGGCGCCTAACGCGAAACTTGACGAAGATATTCCGCAAATGAAACTTTACGGTCTGCTCGCTGACTTGCAGACGCGTTCCAATCTCGGCATTTGTTAGGCCCTGCGCACAGCATAACGCCACCTGCGCCTCGCGCCGGCTCAGGCGTCCTACCTCAACCACGCGCTTGACTGCGCGGCCCATTGACGCGACTCCCGGCCCGCTTTCCACACCCTTTGGATAGGCAGACAAACCCACGGAGTGGCGACGCGCCAGGATTTCCTCAGGAGAAAAAACCAGATAGACCAGCGGCGGATGCGTACCCCCGTTGTGGCCGGCTACCTTCTGGCGTTCGATGCTCAGCTTGTTCACTAGTCCGGTAACCCCGCGGCGCACCGTGCTGTAGCCGGCAATTCCCGTCAGAGTCATCAACCGCCGGGTTGTGAACGAGGCTACTCGAGTTCCCACCAAAGAGATTTCTGTCAGCATCGCAGAGTAAAGCTGATGCTCGATGACCGTGTGACTGAGGGCCACCAGGGCCATTGCCTGCTCGCCTGTAGGGTGTTCCGGATTCTCGCCGAAAGAGTAGGTTGCGGGAGCGACTGCTGCCGAAGTTGGTTCCTTGCCGAAGAGCATTATTGGTTCTCGGAATTCGCAGATGGGGGAGAGACGTTCAAACCCACCAGCAACGCGGCTAAATCATTCGATTAGGGCCAAGAGACTAGTTCTTTTGATTCTGGCGTGTCAAGAGAATTCACCATGAGAGGTGACGAAATTACAAACGGGGCGATCAGAATCAATTCTCCTCTATCACTTGCGCCTTCCGTTACTTACGATGTAGGCTCTTGGCTCTCGCAATGAAGACTATTCCGCTTGATTTCGACCTCGCGCCGGCACCGTAATGACTGTTACTAACACTACTCCAATGGTCAGGCAGTACCGCGAGCTGAAAGCGCAGCATCCCGGGACCCTGCTTTTCTTTCGCCTCGGTGACTTTTACGAGCTGTTTTTCGAGGACGCTGTGATCGGCGCGCGCGAGCTGCAGATTACCCTGACCGCGCGACATAAGGAGAGCGGCGATCCGATTCCCATGTGCGGTGTGCCGCACCACTCGGCTGCGAATTACATCGCCAGGCTGGTGCGCAAAGGCTATCGCGTCGCCGTGTGCGAGCAAACTGAAGAACCTTCCAAAGCAAAAAAGCTGGTGCGCCGCGAAGTCGTCCGCGTCGTCACTCCCGGCACGCCCATCGATCCACAGTTGCTGGAGCCGCGCGAGTCAGTCTATCTCGCCTCAGTCTGCGCGCAGGGCGAGATGGTCGGTGCGGCTTTCCTGGATATCTCAACCGGCGAGTTTCGCGCAACTCAGGCGAGCGGTCCCGACGCCTGGCCGCGCATCGCCGCGGATATCGAATCCTTTGCACCTCGGGAACTTCTCTTTCCCGCTTCGCTCGGAGCGCTGGTGCGCGCCGGCTTTGATCAAACTCGCTCGACGAAGCCTTTACCGCTCGAAAAGGAAGAGGCAGCCGGCAATTCATCAGTGCCCTCAACGGCCTCTGGACCGTTTGCCGGCGCCACCCTCACAGCGGTCGATGACTGGCTGTGGCAAAACGACGAGTCTTCGTCACTGCTGCTGAAACAGTTCGGCGTCCGGTCACTCGACGGATACGGATTGACGAGCAAGACCGAAGCGATTCGCGCCGCCGCGGCTTGCCTGCGATACGCCCAGGAAACGCAGCGCGCCGTTGCCACACATATCTGCGACATTATCTATTTCGAACCGCAGGATCATTTGGTGCTCGACAATGTCACCGTTCGCAACCTCGAGCTGATCGAAGCCTTCGGGGGCTCCGGCGCGGCGCGGTCTCTGCTCGACGTCATCGATGAAACCGTAACCGGCATGGGCGCTCGCTTGTTGCGTTCGTGGCTCTTGCGGCCATCGATTCGTCGCGGTGAAGTCGAAGCCCGGCACGGCGCCGTAGCTGAATTACACGCGTCACATATCAAGCGCGATCAATTGAGAAACTCACTAAAGGAAGTGGCCGACGTCGAACGCCTGACCGGACGGCTGAATCTTGGATCCGGAACAGCGCGCGACCTGGTCGCTCTGCGGCGGTCGCTGGATCAAGTACCGCAGATTCGCGAGACGCTGGCGAATTCGCAGTCGTCTCTGCTACAAGTGCTCAACGATTCTGCGGACGAACTGGCCGACGTGCGCGCGCTGATCGCGTCAGCCATCGAAGACGAGCCCCCTCTGAAAGTTGCCGACGGTGGCGTCATCCGCGCGGGCTATTCAAGCGAACTCGATGAATTGCGCTCACTCAGCCGTGACGCGAAGCAGACGATTGCGAGTTTGGAAGCAGAAGAGCGCGCCCGCACCGGCATCGGCTCGCTGCGGATTCGCTACAACAATGTGTTTGGCTACTTCATCGAGGTTTCCAAGGCCAATGCTGCGCGCGTGCCTGCCGATTACGAACGACGCCAGACGCTGGCCAACGCCGAACGATTCACCACGACGTCCCTGAAAGAGTGGGAAAGCAAAGTTCTCGGCGCCGAAGAACGCATTCTGCACCTCGAGACTGAAATTTTTGGACTTGTCTGCCGGCAAGTCGCAGCGGAAACCTCGCGCATCCGCGCAACTGCGCGCGCGTTGGCGTGTCTTGATGCCGTCGCTTCGCTCGCGGAGACAGCCGTTCGCCGCCGTTACGTGCTTCCCATAATGCATGATGGCGATGAAATTGAGATCATTCACGGCCGGCATCCGGTAATCGAAGTCTTCAATGAAGAGCCGTTCGTTCCGAACAGCGTCTATCTGAACAATTCAACCGACCGTTTGCTAATCATCACCGGCCCCAACATGGGCGGCAAGAGTACCGTCCTGCGGCAGACGGCCATCGTTTCGATCCTGGCGCAGATGGGTTCGTTCGTGCCGGCGGAAAAGGCGCGTCTGCCGCTCCTTGATCGCGTCTGGACCCGCGTCGGCGCATCGGACGACCTGGCGCGTGGTCGTTCTACCTTCATGGTTGAGATGACTGAGACCGCGGCCATCCTGCACAGCGCAACTCCGCGTTCGCTGGTCTTGCTCGACGAAATTGGTCGCGGCACCGCCACCTTCGATGGGCTGTCGATTGCCTGGGCAGTTGCTGAGTATCTGCACGATTCACCCCAACACGCGGCGAAGACACTGTTCGCGACGCATTATCACGAGCTGACTGAGTTGGCCGAACGCTTGCCCGGAGCGCAGAACTATCAAATCACTGCGACCGAGCGCGAAGGTGAAGTCGTATTCCTACATCGACTCGAGCGCGGTCGCGCTTCAAAGTCTTATGGAATTGAAGTCGCGCGCCTGGCCGGCATGCCGCCTTCGGCTCTGGCCCGGGCCCGCGAAGTTTTGCAGAGGCTTGAGCGTTACGAGTTTGACGTCTTTACTGAGGAAGAGACAGCCATTCAAATGGAACGCAGCGCGACAGCCGGCGCCGATTCCAATTCGGCAGAAGGGCAGGCGGTAAGCAAAGCAGTAATCCGCGCCGCACGTCGGCGAGCCGCAGCCCAGGCGTCGCTGTTTGATCTGGCAAATCAGAAAGTTGTGGATGAACTGCGCGAGGCGGATCCGGATGAGATGTCCGCAGACGAAGCCAAGAAACTTCTGTCAGAATTGAGGAAACAACTGCTCTAAAGAGAACGCCCGTAACTGCTGGGAGCGCGGACGTCTCGTCCGCCGACGCGGCACCGCCGTTTCACTTCATTAATAAAATCTCTGACGATTCGTTGTTCGCGCTGACGCGCTCAGTGCGGACGAGACGTCCGCGCTCCCAGCGTTACGACGCTTTCGCCGCGTCGCGAATAACCAAATCGAACGTTCCGGGAGCGACCTTGCGAAAGCGTGTATTGCGGTTCAGGGAAACCGCAATGCTAATTGTTGGGTTGTGGCCCGTGAAGCTGAATCCACCTTCCATGAGAATGTTGTAAATTTCGTTGACGTGCAGCGGCTCGCCGGCTTCGCGCAAAATCATCGTCGTCGCCTGAGGAATAGTGCGATCATAAAATCGATCGCTGGTGGCTTCGATGTTGCTTCGTACCGGGGGTACGTTGTGACGCTGCGGTGCGGGGTGTTGCGACAGTTCGGCCCGTGCCAGTCGTCTTTGCAATTCAAGTTCGAGCTCGCCCACGGAAGTCGTGCCCACCGGTGTGGAAGGCCCGCTCATGACATTCGATAACAGCCGAAAAATCGCCGCCTCCGTCTGCCCGGCGAGCGTATCCATCTCAGCCAGTTCCGCCCGGATGATTTCGGATTCTGATTCCAGTTCCGCTAGTCGCGCCGACAGACGCGTCCGCGCGGCTCGCGATTGGCGCAGGCTTAGTTCCAGTCTGGCGATGAGCGTTTCGTTAGCCATCAGACATTGCCGATTCTAGATTGCCGATTGCCGATTTACAACAAGTTTCCGCAGCACAATGCTTCGAATGCCACCAAATCGGCAATTGGCAATCGCAATTGCCAATAACCCTACCGATCTCTCTCAACTATGTAAGTGGGAATCGAAGACAGAACCTGGGCATAGGGCGTGTCGGGCAAACCGTCAAGTGCCTCCAGCGCGGCTGAGGCATATTCGATCGCCCGCTGCAGCGCGAGTTGGAGAGCACCCGTTCGTTCCAGGGCCTCCAATAAGGCTGCCCGCGAGAAGCTTTGATAGCTCGCTTCGTTAATTACTGTCTGAACAGCCGAACGCATTTCCGGCGCTCGCTGCAACAGGAAGATCAGCGGCAGAGAAACCTTGCCTTCCAAGAGGTCTGCGCCCGCAGGCTTGCCCAGGATGCCTTCGCTGCTGGTGAAGTCCAGCAGATCGTCGACCAACTGAAACGCAATGCCGAGGTTCATCCCGTAATCGCGCAACATGTTTTGTGTCCGCGTATCAGCGCCGCCAAGCACCGCGCCGATTTCGCAGCAGGCACTAAACAGGTAAGCGGTCTTGCGCGCGATCACGTCGAAGTATTGTTCTTCCGAAACGTCTGTGCGGCCGAGCAGAGTCAGTTGCAGCAACTCGCCTTCTGTCATCTTGCGGGTGACCGCCGTGAGAATATCGAGGACCGGCAGCGAGCGTTCGGCGAGGCTGGTTTCAAAGGCCGACATGTAAAGCCAGTCGCCCATCAACACCGCCGTCTGATTCCCAAACTCGGAATTGATCGAAGGACGATTGCGACGCGTTTCAGCCTTGTCGATTACGTCATCGTGGACCAGCGTTGCCGTGTGCAGGAATTCCATCACCGTGGCCATGCGAATCGAGCTATAGTTCGCTCCGTTCCCGCCCACGGCATAATTGGAAAGAATCGTCAGCGCCGGACGCACGCGCTTGCCGCCGGAGCCCCGCAGATACTCGCCGAGGTAAGCGATGACCTGAATGTTCGAACGCGCCTGGCGTTCGAATTCTTCTTCGACCAGCATCAACTCCCTCGAAATTGAATCGAAGATTCGTTTCGCCGTTACTTGAACGTCGTCGATTACCGCGCTTTGTTCCGCTGTTCCCATCTGATTAAGTCGACCCGGTCCGCCTTATTCTTTGGCCTGTATCGTGCCTCAATTTACTTACAGTGAGTTTCCTACATTCACGTTTCGTGTGATTTCGTGGATCCACCTTGTCCGCGGAACTGCGATCCACTAAATCACACTAAAAATCACGAAACTCAAAACTCAAAACTCTCTTCAATTCGTCCGATAGTTCGTAAACTGCATATTGATGCCAAAATCCTTTGCCTTGAGCACAGCAATTACCTGTTGCAGGGTATCGCGGTCGCGACCGGAGACCCGCACCATATCGCCCTGAATCGAAGCCTGAACCCTGGCCTTCGAATCCTTGATTGACTTGACGATATCTTTCGCTTTTTCCTGGGGGATGCCTTGCTGGATCTGCACGTGCTGGCGAACGGTGCCTCCGGCGGCCGGCTCGACTTTTCCATAGCTCAACGCTTTCAAGGGCACGCCACGACGAACCAGCTTCTGCTGAAAGATCTCGTTCATGTTGCGCAGCTTGGTTTCGTCTTCGGCTGAGAGCACCAGTTCTTTTTCCTCGAGGGCCACCCTGGCACTGCTGCCCTTGAAATCAAAACGCTGCCCGACTTCCTTCATCGTTTGATTGATCGCATTCATCACCTCGGCGCGATCTACCTGCGACACAATGTCAAATGAGTTCTGCTGCGCCATGCTATTCGCTGATACCTGTTCGCAGGTGAGGATAACATCAAAACAAGAGCATGTGAAAGTGTTCTCTAGGGCCAGGTTTCTATTGAGACGAAGCGGGGGCAAGCCCCCTTCCCGACTCCGAGATTCCTCAGGGTGTGATTTGACTCTGAGTAGACTGCCTTTCAATCCTGACTGTAATCACTAACTTTGAAGGCCTCGAGGTTGGGAAGGTGGGCTTGCCCCCGCTTCAGATTGTTGCTCAAACCTGAAAGAGCCTGGCGAAGTTCTCGCTGGTGATCCGTCCTATCTCTTCCAATTCCTGACCATGAAGCTCCGCCAGGCAACGCGCAGTCTCTATAACTCGCGCCGGTTCGTTTCGCTTTCCGCGAAAAGGAACCGGCGTCAGATAAGGACAGTCGGTCTCGATCAGCAGCCGGTCGAGCGGAAGCTGCCGGGCCACGTCACGCAATGATTCCGCCTTTTTGAAGGTCACATTACCGGCGAATGAGATGAAGAAGCCAAGGTCGATTGCGGCTCGGGCCATCGCCAGACTACCGCCGAAACAATGCAGCACGCCGCCAAAATCATAGCCGGCCAGTTCTTCACTGAGGATCGTGATCGTATCGTCGTCGGCCTCGCGAGAATGAATCACCACCGGCAATTGGACCGAACGCGCCAGACGCAGCTGCCGGCGGAACACTTCCCTCTGCACTTCTCTGGGCGAGTTGTCGTAGTGATAGTCGAGCCCGATCTCTCCCCAGGCGATTACGCGCCGGCTCTGCTTGATGAGATCGAGGAGATTTCGTTCCGCGGCGTTATCGAAGAGCCTGGCATCATGTGGATGCACCCCCAAGGCTGCATAGATGTCCTGGTGCTTCTCAGCCAGCTCCACTGCCCTGTCAAACGCCCCGCTGTGCGGATCGCCGGTGCCCACGTTCAGCATTGTCGCGAGACCGGCATCTCGGGCGCGCGTGATTACTTCATCGCGATCGGCGTCGTACTCAGCACCGTCGATGTGGCAATGTGAATCGATGAAAGTCATTCGAAATAAATCCTGAGTCCGTCACTGCCGGCGTATCACATCCTCCGGACTTGCCGGCACTTATTCGTCGATCGCCTGTCCTTCAGTTGGAGCTAAAGATTTGGCCTCCACAAAAATGTGTTTTATCTCAGGATGCTGATCGCGAATCGCTTTTTCCACTCGCTCGACCGCGGCCGCGATCTCCTCCGCCCCTAAATGTTTCTTGAAGCGAATGTCCAAAGTCAGCAGCACTTCGTTGGGACTAAAATGCATCGTGAGCGACTTCCTAACTTCTGCCACCGCTGCGTCAGCGCCGGCGATCGAGCGAATGCTGGCCAGCACCTCAGGATCGACGCCTTCACCGATTAGGAGTCCTTTGCTTTCAAACGCCAGGAAGCCCGCCACCACGGCGAGGATGGCGCCAATGACAATTGAGGCGACCCCGTCCAGGTAAGGATTGTTAAGCAGATGTCCGAGAAATATTCCCAGGAAAGCGACGATCAGCCCCAGCAAAGCCGCCGTGTCCTCGAACAGGACCGTGAAGGTCGTCGGGTCTTTGCTGGACCGGATGGTTTTGAAAACTCCCTTGCCGCGCATCTCTGTGCGAAAGGCCTTGTATGCGAAATACGACGACGCGCCTTCAAAGACGAAGGCCACCCCCAGCACCGCATAATTCCAGGTCGGATCGTGTAAGTGAGGATTACTAAGATGAGTTACGCCTTCATAAACGGACATGCCGCCGCCGAGCGCAAAAATCAAAATCGCCACCACCAAGGACCAAAAGTAGAGTTCTTTCCCGTGTCCGAATGGGTGTTGGGCGTCCGGCGGTTTCTGACTCTTGCGAAAGCCCAGGAGGAGCAGCCCGCCGTTTCCAGTGTCGACCAGAGAATGAATGCCCTCAGAAAGCATTGCTGAACTGCCGGTGACGAAAGCAGCAATCAATTTGGTCACCGCAATGGCGAGGTTTCCGGCTATCGCGGCGAAAATCGCAGTCCTGGATTCACTCTGCATGGTTTGGCGAGTCAGAACCGCCTGCGAGAGCAGGCGGTTGATCGTGGTCGCCGTTTTGACCAGCTTAACAACCTTGCATCCTCAGCGTCGATTGACGAGGTGGAGTGGCGGCCCGCAATCTTTTTCTCGATGAGCGACAGGAGGTGAGTCTAACCTAGTATTCAGTGAATTCGCGTCGCCTTAGTCCTTCAAGTCCCAACGTTCCATCTTTTGGATTCACAGTGATCTCCCAGGCCTCCATTGTGATTGCTCCGATGATTGCGTCGAGATCAGGGCCATTCGCTTTGCCCAGCGATTCAACCGGTACAACCGACGTGTCAAAGTCGAGCCCCTCGATCTTTCCGTTGACCAGGGCGCGCTCTTTGATTTTGATAGTTTCGCCACCGAGCGCAACTTCATAAGGCTTGTTCACGGAACGCATGGGAACGCTCTCAAGATACCTTCGCAGAACATACGAGTGGAAAGCACCCGTATCGAAGAGTGCTTTCACCGGCTGGCCCTCGATCTCAATTGTCTTGATTACGCGACTCATGGAATACCTGTGAGAGTAATCTTACCACCGGTCGGCGTGATTTGGGTTGTAATGAATCTTGCTAATCGCGAATCGGAAATACGTCGACACCCGTTCAAGGCTCTCACTTCAATCTCGCGCCATTCGGCACATCCTCGGCAAAGGTTGCGATCACCGGCTTCCCTTCTTCGCCAACCGAAGCAGCCAGCAACATGCCCTGTGACTCATAGCCGCGCAGTTTGCGTGGTTTCAAATTAGCCACCACCACGATCTTGCGGCCAACTAATGTTTCGGGCTCATAGTATTGTGCGATGCCGGCGAGAATCTGCCGCGGCTTCTCTTCCCCGATGTCGACAGTCAACAACAGCAGCTTGTCGGCTTTCGGAATACGTTCGGCGCTGCGCACTTCGCCCACGCGCAGATCTATTTTTGCGAAGTCAGTGATCTCGATGTAGTTGACGACCCCGGCAGCGGCAGGTGTGGCCTCTGCCTGCGTGGCATGAGTGGCTGACTCGTCTGCCCTTGCTGACGCGCGGGCTTCTGACACCGCGTCGGCTTCGGTGGCGTGTTGACCTGAGCCCTGCGCCCTTCCTGACGGTCGGGCTACTGCCCCAGAATCTGAACCCTCGCTAACCGCAGGGCCGCCTTTTATCTCATCCATGGTTTTTCCCTTATCGATGCGCGGAAACAATGGTTTTATTTCGCCAATCCTTGGAGTCCCTAAACCTCCCCATCTCAACTCTGCCGGATCGATCTTCGACGGGTCGTCCGACATGCCCAACTGAGCGTAAATCTCTCTGGCAGCATTTGGCATCACCGGGTACAGCAGCACGCTCAACCAGCGCAGCGATTCAGCAGCGCGAAATAAGACGGCGTGGAGAGTCTCCTGCTGGCTCACCTCCTTTGCCAAATCCCAGGGCTTCGCGTCTGAGATCATCTTGTCGGCCCGGGCCACAATACTCCAGGCTTCTTCCAAGGCTTTACTGAAAGAAAATTCATCAAAGTAGCGCAGGAACTGATCGCGTGCGTGCTCGACGAATCCGGAGATGGTCGTCTCGTCGGTGTCCACGCCGGCGCGTTTTGCCGGCAACAAGCCTGCTTCTGAAATGTTTCCCGCCGGAATCTGCTCTTCGCAATATCTTTGGATCATAGTCAGAGTGCGGCTGGAAAGATTGCCGAGCCCGCTGGCCAGATCGCTGTTGGTGCGATCAATCAAATTCTCGTAACCGAAGCGCCCATCCTGGCCGAACACCATCTCGCGCAGACAAAAGTAACGAATCGCATCAACAGGAAAATACCGGTAGAGCACGTCCAGGTCGATCGTATTGCCAAGCGTCTTGGATATTTTGCGGCCCTTTGCATCGAGCCACATACCGTGCGCGACGACGGCGCGCGGTTGTTCGACGCCGGCGGCCATCAGAAAAGCCGGCCAGTAGACTGCATGAAAGCGAAGAATATCTTTACCGACCAGATGGAGGGCGGGCCAGAATTTTTCAAAGCCCACCGCGCTTTGCTGTTGCTGGTTTCCAAAACCTATGGCGGTGATGTAGTTGGTCAAGGCCTCGAACCAGACATACATCGTCTGTTGCGGGTCGTCCGGAACCGGTATGCCCCAACTGACGGACGTGCGCGGGCGGCTGACGGAAAGATCCTGCAATCCTCCCTGAACAAAACTGCGCACTTCGTTGCGACGGGCTTCGGGCTGGACGAACTCCGGCCGTTCTTCGTACAACTTCAGCAGTGCTTCGTCGTAATCAGAAAGCCGAAAGAAATAAGTCTCTTCAGAAACTCGATCCAGTTTGGTTTCATGAATCAGACAAGTCGGCGGCTCGTCCGGATTGGCAGGTTTTGCATACTCGTCTTCAGTCTTATAGGCAGCACAGGCAGCGCAAAACCAACCTTCGTAATGGCCTTTGTAGAGCGCTGTGCGGCCTTTGGGTGTTTTTGCTTTGGCCACGCGCCGCCAGAACTCACTGACGCCCTCGTAGTGGAACGGCTCAGTGGTGCGCATGAAGATATCGTAGCCGCCGTGCTCGCGGTCGAGTCCAAACGCGGCCGTCATCTTCTTGAAGTAGCTCACTACATAGTCAGCCTGCTCCTGCGGCGTACGGTTATTGCGTTTAGCCGCGCGCTCAATATTTATTCCGTGCTCGTCGGTGCCGGTGAGAAAAAAGGTCTCGATTCCCTGCTGTCTTTTGCGGCGCGCGATCGTGTCCGCCACAACCATGGTGTAGAGATGGCCGAGATGCGGCAAGCTGTTGGCGTAATAGATCGGGGTGGTGACGTAGAAGGTTCTCATCCAAACGACGAGGCGCGCAATCGCATGTAAATAAAGCTTGTCGAGCGATTGTTAGTATCATACACTCCCGCAATCGGAGCAAACGCAATAATGAAAGCAGCCGATACAACCGCTGCTAACTAACCTTCACGCATGTAAGCGATCCCTAAAGTCTTGGAAGAGATCTCAAGACATCAACTCGAAACAGCCGAGACTGCGGAGCAGTTTCGTGGAATCGCCTTTACCTTCGATCTGTGTCCCGTTGAGAAGGAACCCGGGTTCGACGAACCGCTGATCAGCATGCTGGTCGAGCATCAGATCCCGGCGACGTTTTTTGTTTCCGGGCGTTGGGCGGCACGTCACGAATTGCAGTTGAGAAAACTGCTCGCCGTGCCGTTCTTTGAATTCGGAACGCACGGATATCTTCATGCGCATCTGCCGCAGTTGGATCGGCACCTGCAGCGGCAGGAGATCGAAACAGCGGTGACTCTGTTGCGTGAATATTTTGGCCGTCAGACCACGCTGTTCCGTCCACCGTTTGGCGAGTATGATGAACTCACTCTGAAACTGCTGGATGAACTGGGTCTCCACCTTGTTCTTTGGGACGTTGAGTCGCGCGACCCGGATTCGACCTTAAGCCGCGAAGAGATCATTAGTGGAGTGACGGAACAGACGCGGCTCGGCAGCATTATTGTCTTTCACGCGAACGGCAAGGGCCAACACACTAAGGGTGTGATCGAGGAAATCTCGACCGCATTGACGGAAACCCGCCGCCTGTTACCGGTGACGGTGTCGCAATTGCTGAAGCATCGTCATGGACCACCGTTCAAACATCAGAAACTACCACCCAGGTGATCGGGAAAAGCTGATCTCGATTCTGAGCCGGTCGGAACCCTGGCGGACTCTGGGCTATAGCGCACAGGATTGGGACAAGCTGTTCACAATCGTGGAAGCTGGACCGCCTCGTGAGGCCTACGTCATCGAGTGCGACGGTCAGCCAGATGGATTAGCAGTAGTGCGCCGGCGATTTCTTTTTGGTGATTACCTCGAGTTGCTGGCCGTCTCGCCGGCACGGCGGGGGCAGGGCCTGGGCCGGTTATTGCTCACTCATGTCGAAGAGCAGACGTTTGCGCGCGCGAACAATCTCTTTGCCTGTGTCTCGGATTTCAATGCCGACGCGCGACGATTCTATGAACACCAGGGTTACGCGGAAGTGGGAAGTTTACGGAACCTTTTGGTGGATGGGCGCGATGAGATTCTGCTGCGTAAGACCACCGGTCCCGCTCGCGCGTCTGGGGCCTAAGATCGCCCCGTTCTGGCTGACTATCTTCGCTGGTTCTTGGCGAATTCATCATCAGGATTGAACCGGGGCATAGCATTCATGTCCGCCACGCGCCGGCCAATCGCGAGCGCGAATTCCGCTTCCTGAATCATCCCACGGAAATCCCAGTCGTCGCGGTATTCGTCGGAAGGTTGATGGTAATGCGCTTCGTTATATTCGCGAAACTTCTTGTCGCCCCAACCTTTCGGACGGCCAACATAATCATTGCCTTCCTTCAGACTAATCGAAGGCACGCCGACTTTCGCAAACGGAAAATGATCCGAGCGATAAAACGAGCCCTGCTCTGGACGCGGATCAGGCGAGATGCGCAGGCCTCGCTCTTTGGCGAGCGCCTCGACCACGGCCTTCAAAGACGAGCGCTCAGCGCCTAAGGGAACAAAATCGTGCGTCGGCCCCAGGATATTCATTGAATCGAGATTGATGTTCGCGGCGGTCTTCGCAATCGGCACCAGCGGATGCTTTGAATACCATTCAGCGCCGATCAGGCCCTGCTCTTCAGCCGTGGGGATCAGGAACAAGATCGAGCGTCGCGGCCTTTCCGCAACCGGCAAACTTGCCAGAACTCGCGCAATCTCAAGGACCGATGCGACTCCGCTCGCGTTGTCGAGCGCGCCGTTGTAGATGGTGTCGCCGGTTTTGTCGGGCGCGCCGATACCCAGATGGTCCCAGTGCGCGGAAAACACAACGTATTCGTCTCGCAGTTTCGGATCACGTCCGGGAAGAATCGCCGCGACGTTGGGCGCCTCAACTCGCTTTACTTCGCTGTTCAAGTCGAGTGAGACACTCAGGCCCAGCTTGACCGGTTTGAAATCCCGAGAGGCGGCCAGCTTTCGCAGCTCATCCAGATTTTGCCCGGCCAGACCCATCATGCGACGCGCCGCGTCGTCGGTCATCCACGACCGCACTTTCAAGAAGGGTGTCTTGTCGCCGGCAGTGCGGGCAATGTCGAACCGCCACGATCCGTTCGAGGTGCGCACCACGCTCCACGGATAACCGGCGGATTCGTTCGTGTGCAGAAGGATTACGCCGGCAGCTCCCCGCCGTGCGGCTTCTTCGAATTTGTAGGTCCAACGACCGTAGTATGTAAGTCGGCGACCGCCGAAGAGATCGGGTTCTTCTTTTGTCGCGGGCGGATCGTTGACCAGTATCACCAGCACCTTGCCGCGATAGTCTTCGGCCGCGCCCTTGTAGTCGTTCCATTTCTGTTCTGGTGCGTCGATGCCATAGCCCACAAACACAAGTTCGGTATTGACTGAGACGTGTTCAGTCTGAGCGCCCGTGAAAGCGACGAACTCGTCAGCGAACTTGAAGGCTTCAGCTTTTTCACGACCGTTGATGCGCAATTCAGTTTTCGGATCGGCTTTGACGCCCACCAACGAGACCGGCTGCCAGAAACTTCCCTTCGGGCCGGCGCCTTTCAAGCCCAGGGCTTCGAATTGTTCAGCGATGTATAAGGCGGCCGTCTCTCCGCCTTTCGCGCCAGTGCCGCGGCCCTCCAGACGATCGTCGGAAAGAAACTTGATATGAGCGCGCAGGGCGTTTTCGCTGAAGGGGCTGGGCAGGTTTGAAGTCCGTTTAGTCACCCGTTGTGAGACGGCCGCGACCACGATTGTTGCTAACACGAACGATACTGCTGCGATTCTCATAGGGTCACATCCGTAGCTCCCTCACTGTTACTTGGCAATTCCGGTGATCAGGGCCATCGCCTCTGCGCGCGTGCGCGGGTCTTTGCGAAAGCCGCCGAGCACTGCCGATGTCACGGTCATGGCGCCCGACTTTTTGACTCCTCGCAGGGTCATGCAGGTGTGTTCAGCTTCGATCACGACCATGACCCCCAGTGGGTCAAGCAATTCAAAAAGCGTATTCGCAATCTCGGAAGTTAGACGCTCCTGCAATTGCAAACGCCGGGCGAATGTTTCCGCCAGGCGCGCCAGCTTTGAGACACCGAGAATCCTGCCTTTCTTGGGAATGTAGGCGATATGGCACTTGCCAACGAACGGGGCCAGGTGATGCTCGCACAATGATGCGATGCTGATGTCTTTCACGATCACCATTTCGTCATGCTTGTTCCCCGAGAGGGGTACGACATGCTGGCTCGGATCTTCACGCATTCCGGCTGTTAGCTCAGCATACATGTCGGCGACGCGCTCGGGTGTGTCGCGCAAGCCTTCGCGATTGGGATCTTCGCCGATGCCTTCGAGAATTAGACGCACACCTCTGGCTATGCGATCGAGGTCTACTTCGCCCGGGCGTCGCGTCTTATCACGTTTGCCTTTAATGTCGGTTAGTTTCGCGCTCATCTTTGGAGTGCTGCGACTTGTCGCCGCTTGAACTCTTGCTACTATCCGGTTCCTACCCCGACGAGTCGGGGTACTGACTCGAATACGCCGCCCGCGCCGCTTCCTGAACCTCGCGCAGCGCCACCCCGGCTTTTTGCGCTGCCGCTCGGCACTGCTCAAATTCCGGCATCGCGTTTACCGCGCCATTATTGATATGCGCAACTTTAACATCAATTGGCCCAAATTGCGTTGTGACTGTGACAGTTTCCCGAGCCAGCGCGCGGCGCTGAACTTCATAGCTTCGAGCGCCGATCGTAGTCGTCTCAGCGAAGAGCATTTCCAGAAATTTCTCTCGCTCGTCCGGCCGGCACAGGATCGAAACCAGAATGCCGGGACGGTTCTTCTTCATCTGCACCGGCGTCAGATAACAATCCAGAGCGCCGAGTTCGAATGCGCGCTCCATCACATGGCCGAAGAGCTGCGCCGACATGTCATCAATGTTCGTCTCAATCATTAGCAGCGACTCGTCAGCGGCGGCATCTTCGCCTTCGGTCTCGCCCAGAAAAAGACGCAGGACGTTGGGAAAGTTGTTTGGATTGCGCGTCCCCGCGCCATAACCGCCGGCTGCGATTTTCATCGCCGGCATCGTTCCAAAGTGTTCGCAGACCGTCGCAATGATGGCCGCCCCGGTCGGAGTCACAAATTCCCCTTCAATATCGCCGGCATAGATGGGTTTACCCTTCAGCAGTTCTGCCACGGCCGGCGGAGGAATCGGGAACCGGCCGTGCGCCATCTCAGTCATGCCGGTCCCAACCCGCAGCGGCGACGCCACAAACCTCTCGACGCCCAGCAGTTCAAAACCAATAGCCGCGCCGCAAACATCGATGATGGCATCGAGCGCGCCGACCTCGTGAAAATGAATCTTCTCGATTGGTTGGTTATGGACAAGGCTTTCGGCTTCGGCCAGACGGGAAAAGATCCGTGCCGCGCGCTCCTTAACCCGACCGCTCAAGCCTGAGTCATAGATAATCTTGAGAATGTCAGCAAGATGGCGATGAGCAAGTTCGTGGGCAGTCGTTACGCGAGCATACGTCGCACTGATTCCCGAACGATCTACTTTTTCAAAGTCGATTTGCCAGCCAACGACGCCGAGCAACTGAAGCTGATCGACGAGTGCATGCTGATCGACACCGACGCTGATTAGAGCACCCAGGATCATGTCGCCACTGGCGCCGGCAAAACAATCGAAATAGAGAGTCTTCATTAGAATGGTCCGCGTCAGAAGCCCGCGCGTAAGCAAGGGCGCTTTCCGCCGATCGTTGCCCTCCCTAACGGTCGGGCTTCTGACACAATCGCGGCAGAATCTCTCCCGCCTTACCCGTCAGCACTTCGTCGCACAGTCCAGAAACCGGTGTGCGCTCCGGATTAACTTCCACCACATAAGCTCCCGCTGCCCGCGCTACTTCCGGAATTAAGGCAGCGGGATAGACAACTGCCGAAGTGCCCACCACAAAGCAGAGCTCGCAATCCTGCGCCTGCAAAGCCGCGTTCTCGTACGCGCCGGTGGGTAACATCTCGCCAAATAAGACGACATCAGGCCGCAGATGACCGCCACAATCGAAGCAGGCGGGCGACCCTCCGTCTTCAAACTTCAACTCGCAAACATAGTGTACCGCGCCGCAATCAAAGCACCGCGCGCGCCAGATGCTCCCGTGCAACTCGATTACGTTGCGTGCACCCGCGGCCTGATGCAGGCCATCGATGTTCTGTGTTACTAAAGCGAAGTTCCTAAATCGATCTTGCCATTGCGCAATCGCGACATGAGCCGGATTGGGTTTTAACTTTTCCAACAAACCACGCCGATAGTTGAACCATTCCCAAACGGCGGGCAGGTCACGCGCCAACATCCCCGCCGAAGAGATCACCTCGAATGGCATTCCTTTCCAAACCGCTGTATTGCCGCCGCCGCGAAAGGTCGGCACTCCTGACTCTGCCGACACGCCGGCGCCAGTAAGCACGAGCACATTCTTCGCCTCGTGAAACCGCGCCCGCAGTTCTTCAGAGATAAATTCGTTTGTGATCGCCTGCGTTGCCCTCAATACTTCGGATGGTAGCAAAGCGACCGGCGAGTCGCAATTTCGCGATTTGCGCTTGATTCAATACAATAGCCGTTTGCTTGTAACGCCGATTTCCGAATACGTGGACACCTGTGAATCTAATCGAACTCCAAAACAAACTTAAGGCCGCAATACGCGCCGCCGCAACCGCGTCCTTCGGGGTCGAACTGGAAGAAGTCATTGGCGAAGTGCCACCGCGAACCGAACTAGGTGATTTGGCATTTCCGATCGCCTTTGAGCTGGCGAAGCAAATCAAAAAGAAGACCGGTGAGAAACGCGCGCCTCGCACCATAGCCGAGTCGCTGAAATCAGCTCTGGAAACAGTTGACGAAGTAGCGCGGGTCGAAGTGGCCGGCGCCGGCTATCTCAATATTTTCTTTGACCGCGCCAGGCTCATCGACGAACTGGCCTCAGGGCCCGGCATCCTCGAGCCGGCAATTGACGCGCGCAAGCTGATGGTAGAGCACACCAGCATCAATCCAAATAAGGCTGCGCACATCGGACACGTGCGTAACTCAGTTCTGGGCGACACGTTTGTGAACATTCTGCGCGCCGGCGGGGACCGCGTCGAAGTCCAGAACTACATAGACAACACCGGCGTGCAAGTAGCTGATGTCGTTGTGGGCTTTATGTATATCGAAAACATGACACTCGACGACATCAAGACGCTGGACCATTCCCTTCCCGCCGACCGCCCGTTTGATTACTACTGCTGGGATCTCTACACGCGAGTCGGAGCGTTCTATCGCGAAGGTGGAAGCAATGGTGAAGCAAATCCCGAGCGGACGAAGGTCCGCACTGAGGTTCTGCACGCCATCGAGGAGGGCAATAACCCGACTGCCGAGTTGGCCGATTACGTCGCGACGCGAAACGTCGAGCAGATTCTCGACACCATGCAGCGGCTGGGTATTCGTTACGATTTGCTGGCTCGCGAGTCGGAAATTCTGCACCTGCATTTTTGGGAGCGCGCCTTTCAGTTAATGAAAGAGCGCGGCGTAATTCATTTTGCCAGCGAAGGCCGGAATCGCGGCTGCTGGGTGATGCCGTTCGAGTCGCATACCGGCACCGACGAACACGAGTCGGACAAGATCATCGTCCGCTCAAACGGCACGGTGACTTACACCGGCAAAGACATCGCGTATCAGCTTTGGAAGCTGGGCCGGCTCGGACTCGATTTCAACTACAAACCGTTTCGCGGCTACGACGACGGTCAGGCGACCTGGGTGACGACGACTGAACCAAACGCGCAACCGGAAGTCCCGCGCCCGAACTTTGGCGGGGGCGCGATTGTCTACAACGTGATCGACTCGCGCCAATCGTATCCGCAAGACATAGTTCGTAAAGGCGTCGCGGCCGTGGTGCCCGAGTTGGGCGAAGAAGCCAGCGTCCACCTTTCGTACGAGATGGTCGCGCTCTCTCCCGCGGCTTGCGCAGAACTCGGCATCGAACTCTCTGAGGAAGATCGAAAGCGGCCTTATATTGAAATGAGTGGCCGCAAGGGGCTTGGGGTCAAAGCGGATGATCTAATTAGTCGCCTGGAATCGGACGCGCTGGCCGAGGTAAAGGCACGCCACGGGGATCTTCCGGAAAAAGCACAGCGGGAAACCGCCCGTGCGATCGCTGTTGGCGCGCTGCGATACTTTCTGCTCAAGTTCACACGCAACTCGGTTATCGCTTTTGACTTCAAGGAGGCTCTCTCGTTTGAAGGCGAAACCGGCCCTTACTGCCAGTACGCGGCGGTGCGGGCGAATTCGATCTTCAGAAAGCTCGATGAACAAGGAGTCAGTACCCGGAGCGGTACCGACGCAGTAGCTTCCGGAGCAATCGCCGAAAAGGATCGGGATAGCGTCGCGAACATTCTCTCGGGCGAGGCTGGAGACGAGATCTGGTCGCTTCTCATGCTGGCCGCGCGGCTGGAAGAAGCGAATGCCCAGGCTATCGCTGGTACCGAGCCGGCGTTTCTGGCGAAGTACACTTTCAACCTGGCGAAGGGCTTCAATCTCTTTTATCACCGCCATCGCATCATAGCCGAAGAAAATGAAGTGAAGCGCGCGGTGCTGATTGCCGTGGCCGACTTCACGCGACGGCAATTGACCACGGCCCTGGCGACATTGGGAATCAAGGTTCCGGAAAGAATGTGATCTCCGTGCTCTCTGTGTCCTCCGTTGTGAACGGGACTGGATAACCACGGAGACACGGAAAACACGGAGGCGCAAGCATAGCTCTACTTCACTTTTCACCGATGCTAAGCGTATAAGAGGTTAATGCTAATCGTCATGAAAGCCGACGCCACCGATGCGCAAATCGCGCACGTCTGTGACGTCATCACTGAACTGGGACTCAAGCCGCACGCGATGCCCGGCGCGACGCGCACTGCTATCGGCATCACCGGTAACCAGGGCGCAGTCGACCCGACGCGTTTCGAAAACCTTCCTGGCGTCGCCGACGCTATTCGCGTTAGTAAACCCTACAAGCTGATTACGCTTGATATCCGGCCAGAGAAAACCGTCGTACGGGTTGGTGACGCGACGATCGGTGGAGACGAGTTGGCGATAATTGCGGGACCGTGTGCGATCGAGAGCCGTGCCCAGGCTTTTGCCGTGGCCGAAGCCGTTCGTCGCAGTGGCGCAAGGTTCTTTCGTGGCGGGGCTTTCAAACCTCGGACGTCACCCTATGCGTTCCAGGGTCTGGGCGAAGAAGGACTGAAAATTTTGGCTGAGGTTCGCGACGGATACGGCTTGAAGATTGTGACGGAAGCACTTGACGAAGCTAGTGTGGATCTTGTCGAACGTTATGGCGACATGATCCAGATCGGTGCGCGCAACATGCAAAACTTTTCTTTGCTGCGGCGCGTCGGCCGCTCACAGTTACCCGTCCTGCTCAAGCGCGGCCTGTCGGCCACGCTCGACGAATGGCTGCTCGCGGCTGAGTACATCATGTCGGAAGGCAATTACAATGTCGTGTTGTGCGAGCGCGGCGTGCGCACCTTCGCCCAGCACACGCGCAACACGCTCGACCTCGCCTCGATCCCGGCAGTGCGTCGCATCTCGCATCTCCCGGTCATCGTCGATCCATCGCACGGCACCGGAAAGAACTATATGGTTATCCCGCTGGCCTGCGCGGGTGTGGCCGTTGGCGCTGATGGTTTGATCGTCGAAGTTCACGACCAGCCTGAGAAAGCGCTGTCCGACGGCGCCCAGGCCCTCACCCTCGAACAGTACGACCAGCTAATTCAGGAGGTACGGCCGATTCATGAGGTAGTCGCGCCCCAACCGGTCGGCTAACTATCGCCTCGCGCGGCTGCAAGAGACTTCTCAACTCAAATGACTCCCGACTTCTCGAACAACCAAAACCGTTGACAGCACGATCTTCTGGGGGTATTGTGCGCGCGATCAAGCTGGGTTCCGAGGCCGATCACCGGCGTTCTAGTTTCCTTCGCGTTTCTCTCTTGAAGAGAGGAGTTCAAGGTGAAGCCGAAACCCAACCTTCGCTCGCGGTTCTTATTTATGGCCGCTTTGCTTGTCGGTACGGTTTTTTTTGCCGCACACGCCTGGATCCAACAATCCACACAAGAACGGCAGCTCTGGGAAGTGCGGTTAGCGCGCGACGCTCAAGCCAACAGCACTATTACCATTCAGAATCACTGTCAGCAGCCACATAACTTCAACGTCATCCAGCAACAAACGCCCTTTCTTCAATTGCTGGCTGGCCCGCTCGTAAATGTGCCGGGCAACAGCAGCTATACGTTGCCGGTTCGATTCAATACCAACGGAATGAATGTTGGACAGTATCAGGGGACAGTGATCGTCAAGTGCGAGACCTGCGGCAAAGAGAAGGGCTGCAAACAAGATCGAGAAATTCTTCCCATTCGGCTGACGGTCGTGGAAAATGCAAAGCCGCCGCAGGCAGTGTCAACGGAGCCAATAACAGCGACGGCGACTCCAACCCCGACTCCGAGTTTGGGCGCGGCACATCCGGCTCCCTCACCCAGTCCGTCTCCCAGTCCCAGCCCATGTGCGCCGACACCAACACCAACCACATACACGCTCAAGAACCTCAGTACCTTAAGCGAGAGCGACACGGCTCATTGCGTTGCAGCTGGCATTAACGACGGCGGAAACGTAGTCGGCGCTTGTTCGCCCTCGTACTTCGGCAAGAGCGGCGGTGCATGGCACGCCTTCCGGACAGAACCGGGCTCAGTCATTACGAAGAAAGATGAGCTGGCCCTTCCACTTGGAATTACTGGAGGAAGCAGCTTTGCGACAGCGGTCAATGGCAAGGGTCATGTGGTTGGATTCTGGGCTCCCATTGGCAGCAGCGATATCAAGGCTTTCTGGCACGACGGTGGCAAGACATCCAAGATGACTAGTCTGCACCCGGCCAAGTCGATTTTCACAATCAGCAAAGCATTTGCTTTGAATACCTCTGACGATGTAGTCGGCGTTGCCTTTGGTCCAACAGTTAAGCCTGGCTCTGCACTTGGCATGACGTTTGGTGGACACGCCGTGCTATGGCCTCATGCTGATCCCGCTTCGTTAATCGATCTCAACGACTACATGGATCCCAGTTCCAAGAAAGATTGGATACTGATTGCCGCATTTGATATCAACGACGCGAAAGAGATTGTAGGCAGGGCCTTGGATTTACATCTCGGTAAATACCATGCGTTCCTTTTGAAAAGCAAAGGAGTCAAACCAATCGATCTCGGCGCACTTAAGGAAGATATATATGACTCCAGCGCAGCTTATGCGATCAATACCTGTGGAGAAACCGTTCCTTTGATAGACAAAGTCGTTGGCTACACGTACACCAAGAAAGACGCTCATTACGGGTTTGTCTGGACAGAGGGAGTCGGCATGAAAGATATGGGAACACTGACTGGCTACCTGGAGAGCTACGCCCAAGCGATCAACAAAAAGGGTGAAGTAGTCGGAGCAGTCGGAGGCTTGCACACCAGTGTCATATTCGATGCCATCACATGTCTGGGCACTTGCTTTACGACACCTACCGGCGACGCGAAAAATCACGCAGTCTGGTATAACGGAATCGAGTTGAAGGATCTAAACAAGCTCATCCCAGCCTATCCTGGATGGGAAATCGAATTCGCAAACAGTATCAATAATAAATATGGCCAAATCGTGGGGTCGGGTTTTTACAAGCCACCAACATACAAAAGCGGTGGTCTATACGCGAAAGCTGTTCTGCTTACTCCCGCCGGATTGACTCTGCCCGGATCAATCGCAACCACGACAGGGACAAGTACGGCCTGTCCGCTCTCAATTCCATCAGGTGGCTATATCTTCGACAATTGGAATGTTTGTGGCGTCAAGAATGGTCCAACGAAAGAGACGACGTTTACAATCGATGCGCCTTACCTCATTACCTTTATCGCGACCTATCACTGGAACTATGGAAAAGGAGCGTTACCCACGAAAGGAATCAGCCTGAAGGACAGTTCGGGAAAGGTGTATGGCCCGTGGCCCGTAATTACCAGCGCAGGTTCGGGCGGAGCCGCCAATGTGAACTGGGAATGTCACCCCGGAATCACATTGCCGGCAGGAACCTACACCGTGATCGATCCAGATCCGGCAACGTGGTCGCAGAATGATGGGTCGGGGAACGTAGGATTCGCCAGGGTCGCGGGCGCGATTAAGAAGTAATACACCGTCATCCGTCAGCCTTTTCTCCGCTTAGGATTTCGGACAAGTGTTTTGTAAACGCCGAGCGGGGCAGCACTTGATCAAAACCCGCCTGTTCAGCCTCTCGCTGAAGTTCGGTTTGCACGTGGGAGAAAAACCCCAGCAGCGGAATCGATCTGAGCTGGTCGTCAGCTTTCAACTCTTTTGCCAGCTCGCTCGGATCGACTCTTTGCGAGTGAAGATCGCAGATGATTAGGGAAGGCAGATCGCGACGGGCAGCTTCGGCCAGGGCCTCAGCGGTGCGCGCGAACTTAACGTTGACGCCTAACTGCTCGGCCGTGCCCCGTATCTTTGAGGCAAAGAAGAGATCATCGACAACTGCGATTACCGTCCTGGGCATTTTAATTTGACTCCAACGCTACTCTGGCTTGGATATCTCCATTGACTCTGGAATGAGTTCTCTTCGGGTACATTCGTGTGATTTCGTGGATCGTCCTTGTCGGTGGACTACGATCCACTAAGTCACACGAAAAATCACGAAACTAGAAATTCGATTTCAGCTCTAAGAACATTTAGGCTGAGTTCCCCCAAGCCTGCCCTTGCTAAGGCGCGGGCTGATGAAACATCATTCCGCCGTGAGCACGAGATCGCCAGCTATCGATTTCTCAGCACGTCCGAACAAAGGGATCGAGTTTGGAAATCAAAGCGCGCTGCAAAACGAATCTGAAACACCAACGCGCTTCGTTCTCGCCTCGTACAATATTCGCTACGCCGTCGGCAGCCGGCTGATTCCTTCGGGCGTGTTGCGCAAGCTTGGCTATAACTTTCCGCGCCCACGCCCTCAAGCCGTCGCCCGAAATATCGCAACGGCCGCCCGCGCATTCTCTGAAAACGAACTCTTACCGCGGCCGGATATCATAGCATTGCAGGAGGCCGACAAAGAGACCGGCCGTGCCGGAGGTCAACATGTCGCCGCCCGGCTGGCCGAAGAGTTGAATCTGCCATACGTCCATGTCGGTGCGGGAATTCCGCGCGGAGTAAAGCCGGAGCAGCGCGAATGGTGGCTGAATTTTGAAGAACAAATCGCGCTTCACGACCCGGGAGATACCGGGGTGGCATTGCTTAGCCGCCTGCCGCTGGATGAATTGACCCGGATCGATTTGCCCTGGCACACCTGCGCGTGGCGACCGCGCCTGGCAATGGGAGCCACGATTGCATTGGGTGAACAGCGGGTTCGGCTCTTTAATGTCCACATCGATCCGCATGGCCCGCTCGATAATCAACATCAGCAGCTCAACTTGGTGCTGGAACATGCAAGCACACATGATGGCCCAAGCATGATTCTGGGTGACTTCAATACTCTCTCAAATCAAAAGGCGATAGAAATCAGGCGCTTGATGGAATCGCACGACTACACCACCCCGTTTCCGACCGGCACGCCGACGTGGCGAGGCGCGGGCTTACGCTTTCATGCGGATTGGATTTTTGTCCGTCGAGTGAGCGTGGTGCGTTGGGGCGTGGTCCGGCCTTTGAATGTTTCCGATCACTGGCCGATTTGGGCAGAGATAATTCGGGATTGATGGCCACAGAGGCACAGAGACACGGAGAAGAAAGGACAGAAGGGATCAACGATAGCCGCGATGTTGTGTAACAATGCTTTCCCTTCCCTACCTCCGGTTTGGCTCTGTGCCTCTGTGTCTCTGTGGCAAACTGCTCTGAAGTGAAATCGACGAAAATAGCCAGCCGTGACAATTCCCTGCTCCGCCGCGCGCGCGCCGTGCGCGACGGAAAGGAACCTGCCTCGATCTTTGTCGAGGGCCTGCGTCTGTGCGAGGAAGCCTTAGCATCCGGACTTAACATTGAGGCGGTTATTTATTCTGAAGAAATTGCACGGAAAGAGCGGCCGGCGCTACTGATTAAAGCTCTTGAAAAGTTGGGGGTGAAGTCGGCATCGGTGAGCGAGAAGTTGCTTGAATCGATTTCCTATACTAAAACTCCGCAGGGGATCGTCGTGCTGGCATTGCGTCCGGCCGGTGACAAAGCGAGTTTCGAAGCGAGGCATCCCGCCGTGCCTTTACTGGTCGTGATCCATAGCATCAACAATCCGGTTAACGTCGGCGCAATCGTGCGCGCCGCAGAGGCCGCCGGCGCAACTGGTGTCATCGCAACTGAAGCGACGGCCGATCCTTTTTCACCCAAGGCTCTGCGCGGCGCGATGGGATCGGCTTTCCGGGTCCCGATCTGGACCGACGTAAGCTATGCGGACGTAATCAACTGGTGCCGCGGGCGGGAAGTTCGCACCATCGGCGCGGCCGCCGAAGCCTCAAAAAACTACACAGATTTTGACTGGCGAGCCCCGTGCGCCTTGATAGTCGGCCCTGAATCGACTGGTCTTTCATCCGACGAGATAGCAGTGGCGGATGAAGTCGTAGGGATTCCTATGAAGGGATCAGCCGAGAGTCTAAACGTGGCGGTGGCGACGGGGATATTGCTTTATGAAGCGAATCGTCAGCGAGAAGGCGGCGGTTAGGGCGAGCTATTAAGGTCTGGATTCGAGCGTGTCCATCCGCTTCTCAACCCGTCGCTGATTGGCTCGTACCTGGAGGAGGTCATCGGTCACAATTTCGAACTTTCTCTTTATGTCATAGATGCTCTCCTTGACCTCAACGATTTCCGCGAGAGCCTGCTCCCAGATTGGCTTTGTATCAAGCGCTCTGGATTCCAAAGCGTGCACGCGGATGTCAAGACCATCCAACCGCGCTTCTACGCGATCGAACCGCGTTTCAAACCGCAAATCCATCGCATTGACGCGCGCGTCTACCGAGTCAAACCGCGCATCCATCGCATCAAAGCGCGCATCCATCGTCTCGAACCGCGCATCTATCGTATCGAAGCGCGCGAATACGCGCTCCTCGAAGGAACGCTCGGGAAGGTCTCGCGTGCGCTCTTCATTCATTGGCTAAATTATAGACCTAATGCTCAATCCTTCAAGGACAAACTTTGTTTCGACTTGATTTTGCTGCCGGGCATCAAGATATCGTTAACTGCCTTAACTTTGCATCAGCGAACCGGGAAGACAGAACGGCACAAAGTAGTGTATTTTTGTTCTGGACTTACCAGCGGATAATGGGCATTGAACCCCCTCTTTGGGATTTTCGTATTCTGATTCATGGCTGACGAACAAAATCCATCAAAGCGCAGGCGCGACACGATCCTGCCTGAGCGGATAATGCGACGCGTTTTGGAAGGCGTTGGCGATGTAGTCGATCGCAAGCTCGGTCGTACTATCGATCCGAAGTCCGGGCTCACAACCGATCAGCTCATCAACCGGATGAACCGGCTGATTGACGAGCGCGTGCGGGAGGAGAAGGGTCGAGGGCGCATCGCGCCGCATCATTTGAAACTGAAAGTCGAATGGGGCACGCACTCTGAGACGCCACCGGAAGTTACCCAGCGCCTGGAAACTGAAATCCTGGCGGCGGCAATCGATCACATCAATGACAATCGCTATCGAACGCTGGCGCCCGTGAAGATCGAAACCGAAGTCGACATTTTTACCAGCGGAATTTCGGTTGATCCAACCTTTGGCGAGTTCGAAGAGAAACTAAAGCAGCAGGATCTGGAACGTAAAGTCGGGAAGCAAATCAAAGCTCCGCATCAGGAAAAGTCTGAGGTTCCAATTCACGCGCGCGTTACTCTGCCCGAAGGCTCGCGCGACGTTGAGCTTTCGTTTGTCGCCGGCGGACGCCGCCTGAACGTAGGACGGGGCACCGACAACAATCTTTATTTGAATCATTCGAGCGTTTCGAAAATTCACGCCGCCTTAAAAATGGACAGGCTCGGCACGCTGCTGGTAGCCGATACCGGCTCGACCAACGGCACACACATCAACGGCGTGCGCATTCCTTACGGCGAGGCGCGGCCAATTGCAGACGGCGACGTCGTGGCGTTCGGCGAAGTCGAAGTTCGCTTTCGCAGAGTCGATTCGTGACAATGACGCTGGTACTGCTTCTCTTTCAAACACCTACACCTTCGCCTGCGGCCCCGCCGGAGAAACTTCCCGCGTGGTTAACGCTGATTTATGTTTCAGGCATTGCGCTCATCATCCTGCTCCTTTTGATTTCTTTGCTGCGCATGTGGTTGCGGCGATCTCCCAGCGCACTTACCGCTCCGGCAAATCTGCCCACCGACATTCGCAAACGTCTCGGCGCCACGTCGACCAATCGTGGGTTGCGCGCCTGGCGATGGCTGTTCGCTCTGGTGGCCCTCAGCATGTTCGGGTTTCACGTTTATTGGGCGCGCTATGCGGCCGAGCGCAACGCGAAATTCCAGGAGCTCAGTTATAAAGACCTACGCAACCGACGACTTTCTGAATCAACACTCCGTGGTTGGATTTACGATCGCAAAGGGCGGCCTTTGGCCTTTTACAAAAAGGAAGCTGATGGAGACATTCAGCGCGAATATCCGATGGATGCGGCGCTGGCGCACATCTTCGGATCGGATCGGGGCGAGCCCGGATTAGAGCGAGCGTTGTTCGGCACTGAAAGCGGGGCCGTGCCGGAAGTCTGGCAAATTATCCACGGTCAAACCGTCCAGCAAAGGCTCAATAAGGACTACACCCTGACCATTGATCAGGATTTGCAGCAGACCGTCATCGAACAGCTCAAGGGCAACCACGGCGCCGTGGTGATGTTCAATCCGCAAACCGGTGAAGTGTTGGCCATGTACAGCAATCCTTCGTTCAGCTTGAAGGACACGCAAGACGAGGCAAAGTGGATCAAGCTGGATAACGACAAAAAAGAGCGGCCGCTATTGAATCGCGCCCTCAGGGAGTATTACGTCCCTGGATCTACCTTCAAGACCCTCATGATGTACACAGCCTTTCGCAACGGAATGCAAGGCATTCATTTCAATACCAGCGGCGGCTTCACACCTCAGGGCTGTGGCCGGACGATTACCGACGATAATGGCGGATGCGAAGCCTGCGGGAACATCGGTATTGATTCCGCTTACCAACATTCAAGTAACATCTACTTTTCGTATCTGGGAACTCAACTTGGCGGAGAAAAGATCCGTGACACGGCAAAGCTTGTGGGTTTGGGCGCCTATGACAGCGTCAGCGGCGAAGGACAGGGTCGCCGGGAGCCTGAAATCTGGAATGCGAGCACCGGCGCCGTCAAGAATGCGCTCGCGCCGACCGAGGCTTGGCTTAAGGCGGGCCCGCATTCAACCCGTTGCGAGCTGATGTATGAAGGATACGGCCAGGGATACGCTTCCCAAATGACGCCCTTCCAAATGGCCCTGCTCATTTCTGTCGCGGCGAACCTGGAAGGCAAGCTGATGAAACCTAAGATCGAATCCGATCGTGCGCCCGAAATGTTCAGTCAGGTGTTGACTCGCGATCAGGCGGCCGAAATTCGCCGCATCATGAACTTGGTCACGGAAGGCGGAACAGCGAATAGTGCGATGGCGCCCGTGAAAGCCGCCGGCATTCGCAGTGGTGGCAAAACGGGAACTGCCCAGAAGGCTGTGCCTGTCATCGATCCCAAAACCGGCGAGCCGCAAAAGCGTGTGGTTTACGAGCGCGATTTCAAAGGCAAGATTATCCGTCAATACGAAGAGATCGTGATGAACGAAAAGCTGCGCAGCGACGCCTGGTATTTGAGTTTTGCGCCCCTCGAAAAACCTGTATTAGCCATGGCAGTGCTGCTGGAAGGCCCGGGGCCGGGAATAAGTTTCTATGGCGGCAAGAATGCCGCGCCCATCGCCGCGCAACTTATCTTAAAAGCCAAGAGTCTTGGTTATTTTGGCGGCGCCGCCAACCAACCTGCTCAGCAACCTGGTAAGAGCAAAGGAAAACGCCGATAGGGACTGGCAAATGAGAAACCGCTTATCGTCACATTTGTTCGTTTTGCTCGCGCTGGTCGGAATTGAGATTGTCGGCTACATCGCTATTCGTCGCAGCTCGCTGATTCGCGGCTACGAAACTTCCTTAATTGGGGCGATCCGCGATTTGTTGATTTACCTGCCGCTTATTGTGATGGCCTTATGGCTTTCGATCGGCAGAAAGTTCAAAGGCAACTGGACTCTGTACACGGTGGCCATCGTTCTTTTCTCGATCGGCTTGCTCGCCCAGTATCGCCTCTACAGCGATCCCGAATACAACGCGAAGAGTAAGGCCGTCGCGCGGCAGGAGAAGACCGACACTCTACGCATGCGCTACATCAACGAAAGCTACGATGCGACGAAGCGACAGATGATGGGTCTGCCGGCGACGCCGCCGCCGAAAGACGCTGAAGCGCCGGTCAAGGAAGCTTCTTATTCGGTCAGTGATGCGATTACCTCCAGCTATACCTGGATTCCGATTCTTTCGCTGCTCGGTTTCGCTCTCGCATTTTCGTTTTGCGCCAACGATCGCTTCCTCTCATGGACCCAGCGCAATAGCTTCATCATAGTCCTGTTGACGTTGGTCCCGCTGGCGGTCGCGATCGTTTATTCGAGCGCCGGCAAAGCTTTGGGTAACACTACGCCGTGGGAGCCCGCTAAGGTTCCCTTCCTGCTTGGTTTCGCCGGGTTGCTGACGGCCCGTTACAAAGATCTGGCGCGCACATACTGGGGGATTCCGCGAGCCCGCGACATCATTCCCCTGGTGGTGATGGCGATTATTCCCTTCATCCCTTTCTTTGCACTCAAAGACTTTGGGCAGATGCTGATTTTCAGCGGCGCGTACGCCACTCTCTATTTGGTCGCCGTGCGCCGTTGGCCGCAACTGCTGCTCTTTGTTGGTTCGGTGATGCTGGTGATTGCGATTCTGGTTATCGGCGCACTGCCGCGTGATATTCAGGAAAAGGTTCCGCTACTGCCGACGCTCGCCCGGCCCGTTCAGCGCGCGCTGCCGTCCCGCATTCAACAACGCTTTCATCTATGGCTGGATGGTTTCGATCCACCTTCGCCGGAAGAGGCCTGGTGGAAAAAGGATTACGACGAAGCGCTGGCCAAAGATCCGCGTATGAAGGAACTCGCCGACCAGAGCGAAGCGATGAAGAAGAGCGTCAACACGGATATCTGGTTCGACAAACTTGCTTTTCAACCGGCCCAGGCGATCTTTGGCATCGCGTCCGGAAAGACAACCGGCCGCGGGCTCGGGCTCGGCTTTCCCGAAGTTATTCCCATCGCCGACTCGGACTATGTCTATGCGGCGATCGCTGAGGAAACGGGTCTCGCGGGGGGGCTGCTGGTCGTGCTGGCCATCATCATTTTCGTAATTGCAGGCATTCGCACTTCAATTGAAGCGCGTGATATGTTTACCAAGCTTTGTTCAGCGGGATTGACGGCGTTCATCGGTGTTCAGGCACTGGTGAATATCGGCGGCATCTTACGCGCGCTGCCGATGACCGGCATTACCCTGCCGTTCGTCAGCCACGGGGGATTTAGTTTGATTACCAGCTTTGCCATGTTGGGAATGTTGATGGCGTTTTCCCATCGCAACGCGAAGGACGCGAAAGCAATGGCGCGCGTCAAGCGAGAGCCGGAAAGCGACCTCGACCTGGAGGCAGTTCAATGAGTGAACCGGCGCCGGCAAACAAGATCCGGGTTGCTTCCATTTCTGATCGCGGCCTAAGCGAAAAGCGGCCGCTGAACGAAGACTCGTTCCTGGCTGACGCCGAGCGCGGCATTTTTTCGGTTGCCGATGGAGTTGGCGGCGCTGATGCTGGAGAAGTGGCTTCGCAAACTGCCGTCGATGTTTTGAACGAAGCGTTCCGTCACAAACTCAACGACGGCGAAGACGTTGAAGACCTGATGGAGCTGGCCATTCAGCGAGCGAACAGCTCGATTCATCAGATGGCGGCTGAGCATCCTCGTTTCTCGATGATGGCCACGACCATGGTGGCTTTGCACCTTGCCGGCTTGAAAGCGACTTTCGGTCATGTAGGCGATTCGCGGCTTTACCGTCTCAGCTCGGATGGCCAGCTAATCCGTGAAACCGCCGATCATTCCATTGTCGAAGAAGAAGTGCGCGCCGGCCGCATGACGCCCGAACAGGCTGTTAATCATCCCAGCAAGAATGTAATCAGCCGCGCACTTGGGGCGGAAGATTCAGTCGAAGTTGACATGAAGACTATCGAGGTTGAGGACGGCACCACCTTTCTTCTCTGCACCGACGGCATCACTCGTCATATTCCGGACAATGAAATTCGGGAACTGTTGTCGAGCGGTCTGGACCCCGAAACCATTTGCGGCGAGATGAAAGAGCGTTGCTATCAACGCGGCGCGGAAGACAATCTGACCGCTGTTATTGTCCAGGTGGGAACGCCAAGGCATGCGGTAGTACCGCTGGATGACGAGCGCACCGTCTCGACCGAACGCACCGAACCAGTCGTTGCGCCGCCCGTAATTCCTACTACGCCGGAACACCCTTTGACGCCACCGTCGCGGATAGCCTTTCCGGGCCCTGATCCGTCGCGAGCGCCACAAGCTGCCGCGGCGAATGCTGAACGAAGTCAGACCCGAGGTGGAAGCCCGGTGCTTCGTTTCCTGATCTTTTTGCTTTTCATCGCCGTGGCCGTCGCAGCTTTTTATGCCGGCATGAGATATCAAAGAGATCGATTGGCGGCTTCGCAGACCCCTGCGCCACAGCCGAGTCCAGCGGCTCAGGACAACGCGGCCTTCGAACGGAAGCGCGCGGCCGTCGACGCCGATCCAAAGAAATGGCTGGCCGATAACATAAAGGCGGAAACAAAACCGGCGGAATCCAGGGATTCCGAATTTCTGTATTTGTATGGCCGGGCCCTGATGCTCAGCGGCAATCATCGCGAGGCGATGCAGGCCTTTGAACTAGCCCTTAACAATCTTCGTACAGAATCAAAGGCCAGATTGTCACTGGACGCGGAAGTTAAGCTGGCCGAAGCAGCCGCGGCTTTGAAATTCAAGAACCAGCCCGGGGCCGGGCGAACACAGGAAGCGTCCATGGCTGAACAGAAAGCTGCCCGCGTCCTGGATGAACTACTGGGCCTCAAGAGCGAAGCACCGGCTAAGTAGTTAAGGGTCGATGACTGAGCTAAAACTCTTACAGTGTAGACTTGACGGACGTTATGACATCGAGGACTGCCTCGGCCGCGGCAGTTATGCCGAGATTTACATGGCCCGCGACCGCGGGGCTGCCGATGAACGTTTTCGCAAAGTCGTCATCAAAGCCCTCAACGTCCTGCTTCAGGGTTATCAGGATGCCGATCTTGAACGCACCCTGATTCAGAATTTCCAAAACGAGGCGATAGCTCTCGATCGCGTCCGTCATCCAAACATCATCAGCCGTCTGGGACACGGAACGGCCATCGATCTTACCGGTACGGCTTTCCATTACATCGTGCTGGAATACCTGGGCGGTGGAGACCTGTCAATGCTTTGCCGCAAAGAGGCGCTCAAATTGGATCGCGCGCTTTTTTTTCTGCAGCAGATTTGCGCCGGGCTCGCGCATGCACACGAAAGTGGCGTGATACATCGCGACATCAAACCCCAGAATCTTTTGCTGACTACCAATCATGAAATTGTGAAGATTGCCGACTTTGGCGTAGCCAAGATCGAGGCCGCCGAAGGTGCGATTACTCGGGTGGGCACAAATATCTATGCCGCCCCGGAACATAATCCAACGGTGCAGACGGCTGCGCTTGATCCGGACTCCAGGCAAAGCGCGCAAACTCAACTAACGCCGGCGGCTGACATTTACTCGCTGGCAAAGACGGCTTATACAATGATCTGCGGCGTGCCGCCGCGCGCCTTTGCGCATCATGCCATCACACAGTTGCCGGCGCCGATGTCCCTGGAGCCATGGGCGCCATCGCTTTTGCGCGTGCTGGAACGTGCGACGCAGGCCCGGCCTGGTGAACGTTATCAGCGAATGCAGGATTTTTGGGATGAGTTGAGCGATGCCGCGCTGCCCGCAACCCGGCCGCTGATCGCCGTTCCGGCGTCGAGGCACATTAGTGCCGATCTCAAGCTTGAGGCCGAACTGATTACTGCGGCGGCGCCGCCCAGGCCGCGGTTTGAGACTTCCAGCGATCTTCAGCGCCAGGAGATCGCCGGCAATGGTGCGTCGCGGCCACGGATTGTGGTACCGATCGCTGGCCATTCGACGTTGCCGCCGGCCTATGAACAGGCGGCCCTGCAACCGGGGCGGGTTACTGTGCCGGTGGCACGCAATGGCGTGGCTGCGGTGCGAGTGGCGCCCGCGGCGATCCCGCCAAAACCGCGAAGACGCATGCGGGACTTCGTCGTTGGGGCCATCCTTGTGTTATGTTTCGCTGGTTTGTTAATGGCCACCGGGGCCTATGTTCGCTCGTTAATCAATAAGCGAGTGGCCCAGCAACAGCAACAGCAACAAACCACTAACGGCATCGTTGGCCGAGAAGCTTCGACAACTACTGATCTAAACTTGCGCAACGGACCGAACCAGGCGAATGATGCGATCGGATTGGCTGAGGCCGGCTCGCGCGTCCGCGTGGTGAGTGTGAATAGCAGCAATAACAATTGGTGCGAGGTTGAGGTAATTACGCACGGTCGCCCGAAAGTTGATCCGAGCTCTGTCGACCGGGGATGGGTCAACAAGAGATTTTTGAAGTTTGACTAGTTCGTCAGTAGTCAATCGTCAGTAGTCAGTTGCTTTCTTTATCACAACGGGGACTGATAACAACTGACTACTAACTACTGACAACTGACTACTAACTACTGACAACTGACTACTAACTACTGACAACCGACTACTAACTACTGACCACTGACTGGCTATGGGCTTAATAGACTCAATCCGACGCTGGATCGACGGCGAGACAACCGACGATCTTTTGGAAGAAGCTGACGAACACGCCAAACCACGGCGCGTCTGGGAAGAGTTTCTCGTCAAGATCGCGCGCGAAGTCGAGGCCTGCATGCAGCGCGAGATGTTCACGCCACCGGGTGGTCCCACTTACATTCCCCGCGAGTATATCGTCTATCTCAGCAACGAGGACGATAAGGATTGGCAGGGCGACAAGCGGCGCGGACTGGAGCAGGGACTCTTTCACGTGTTATCTGAGCGCGCGCGCGAATTGGCGGGCTCAGTCCAGTTGCAAACAAAATCTTTCGCCATAGAATTGCGCGTTGACGGCACGCTCAACAAGGGCGAGTTTCGGGTGCAGCCCGTATGGGACGAAACCGAAGCCGGCCACACCATGGTTACCGTTCGCCCGGCCACCGCTGCATCTGCCGGCGCTTCGCCAACCGCCGCCACCGGCGAAGACGGAGCCGAAGCTGACGATACGGGAACCGGAAACATAGAAAGCGAAGTCACCGTGGTGCGTCCGCGCGTGGTCGAACTCTATTCCATTGAGTTGTGGCGTGAAGGAGTGCGGCAGTCGGTCGAGCCAATTACCAAAGCGGAAATCACGATCGGGCGCGGCTCGAGATCGGTTTCGGTCGACCTGCCTCTCAAGGGCGATCCCGAAATCAGCCGTGTTCATGCGACACTTACCTTCGATGATCAGGGTCGATACTGGGTCACACCCAAAGGCCGAAACCCAACCCTGGTCTCCGGCCGCGAACTTCCGCGCGAGCAACGAAGCGTGGTCCAGCCCGACGAAAAGATCTCCATTTGCAGCTATACGCTAAGGATTCAGCCGAAGTAACTCTGGGAAGTGTTCAATGGGCAGTCGCAGCCATCGCGCCGCCATCCAGATCGGATATTAGTTGGCTTAGTAGCGGACTCACACTCTCAACGTTATCGTAGTTCTTCCCTAACAACTTGATCAGTCTCTGCTCTTTCGCGGTGCCTTCGATCTCTTTCAGGAAGGCGCGGCAGAAGGCACAGACCACCTCGGGCGCGAACTGCGTCCCGGTGTTGACGCGAAAGTCTTCGAGAACGTCTCTGAGTGCGAGTTTCTTGCGGTAAGGCCGGTCGGTTGTCATGGCGTCGAATGAATCGGCGAGCGTCACGATCCTGGCGCCGGCCGGTATCTCGTCGCCTTTCAAGCCGTCGGGATAACCGTTTCCGTCAATGCGCTCGTGATGATGCCGGGCCATCAAAGGAATGTCGGCGTAAGGATGGCTGATCGGCGAAAGGATTTCGTAGCCCGCAGCCGGATGCCGGCTCATCTCTTTCGATTCCTTGGCATTGAAACGTTCCGGAGAATTGATCACATTGAGATCGACGATCAGTTTCCCAATATCGTGCAGATAGCCGGCGATGGCGATGCCTTCGACCGCGTCGTCGCTCCAACCCATTTCCCGGGCGATGATTTCGCTGTACTTGCCTACGCGCACCGAATGCCCCTGGGTGTAGCGATCCTTGATATCAATCGCTGCGGCAAAGGCATGCACCGTCTCTTTGTAGATTGCGCGCAAGCCGTCATAGAGGCGTCGATTCTCTTCCGCCTTGCTTTCTACTTCCTCGAGCAAACGGTGACTGTGAATGCCGACGCCGATGTGGCGCGCCAGAGTGCTCACGACTTCCAGATCTTCTTCCGTAAATTTTTCTCCGGTAGCTTTCTCACCGAGCAGGACAATACCTATTAGCCGTTCGCGCACGACCAGCGGCAGCAACAGATCGATTTCGACCGCCGCAAAAGACTCTTTGTGGTCTTCGAGAAATCTGGCGGCTTCTTTGGTGGCGTTGTCCAGAGAGAGGGCCGAACCCAGACTCGCCAACTCGCGCGCGTGTTCGTTGGAGATAGGCAGAGAAGTGTTTTGCGATTGCGCCATGCCGCGCGAGGCTATCAGGCGGAGTTCGCCGCGCTCTCGATCATATTCGCCCACAGCGCCGCGCCTGATGGCAAAACTCCCGAGCAGCAGATGAAAAGAGTTGCGCAGCATCTCTTCAAAGTCGGCTGTGTTGGCGATCTCCTGACCGAGGTCCGCCAGGGTCGCAAAGGTATGCAGCAGTCTCTGAGTATTTGTTTCCATCGAAAACCTGTCAGAAGTCCGACCGTTAGGGAGGGCTCGACACGATACTTGCCCTTGCTGACGCGCGGGCTTCTGTTACATCCTAGCTTCCCATTGAACCGGCGGCGTCAGTCTGCGTTTTTAGCTGCGATAAAGCTTCCTCTTCGTCTTTTACCAGAATGATGTGCCGTGTCAGACCCAGCATCTCGAACAAGCCAACAGTATGGGCGTTTACATCCGAGAAAATCAGACGCGCGTTACTTTGCTCAGCAGCGTCGATTACGCCCATCAGAATCGACACCCCGATGCTGTTAACCAGTTCAGTATCTCGGAAGTTGATCACCAGCGCGCGGGAACCTGACTCAAGCTGGTGCTTGCACTCGCGCTCAATGCGCTCGCCGCTCAGCTTGTTAAGGTAATCGCTGGCATAGATGATTGCCGTGTCTCCGATGCGACGTGTCTGCACCGGAGTCTCTGCTGCCGTGTCCGCCATCTTCGCTAAGGCCCCCTCCTTAGTGAATCGCAAGCTGCAAAGTGGCCCTCCCTCACGGTCGGGCTTCTGACACTCAACGAATATACTTCGTCATTCGCAATTGCGTGCCGTCGTCGACCCGTTCGAACTCGACTTCGTCCATCAGGGTTTGAATTAGCTTCAATCCCCAGCCTCGACGACTCTTCGAGTCTTCTTTCTCATCCTTAGCGCGCAGCTCATGGCCGTTATCACTGGCCAGGTTAGCCGGCACGACACCGCGGCTCGCAACTGTAATGACCAATTTATCATTTTCCAGACGAAAGCGCTGATAAATCTTTCGATCCGGACTCAAGCTGTGCTCAGCCGCATTGATGCAGGCTTCGATCAGAGCGGTCTTAATTTGATTGATTGCCTCAGGCCGAAAGTTTACTCGCCGCGCGATCTGTTCTACCGCATGCGCCGCGATCAATTCCGTGTCGGCGCCCATGGGAATAATCATCTCGTATTCATCCGCGCGGCCCGCTTGCTCTGATCGGACTGCTGACTTGATGCGCGCCGTCAATAATTCAACCTGGCGGCGACTCGAACTGTACGCTTCCTGTTCGTTGAGCAACTTGCACGCCTCAGGCGAAAAGCCTTCGGGAGCGATTAGCCAGAGGCGCACCCTCTGAAACCCGCAATCGTGCGCCAGAGCAGTCAGGCGGTTGCACCACTCTTCAGTCACTTCCCTGCTGGCTTCGAGTTTCGATTCAATCTCAATAGCCAGCCAGACCACTTCGTTTTCATCCGTGTAGTCTGCCGCTTCAAAGCCGTGCGCAACCGCACATCGTTCCCCGCCGCACGGAACAGATGCCGCGTAAGCCGAGCACCCGGCTGCGTAAACGATCTGGGGAAGCCTGATCAGATCAGACTCTGTATCCAATGCCTCGCTTACTGATTCGGTGTCGGCGCCCTTATGAGAAGCCGCGAAGCGATCGTAGTGGAAGAGGCTCGCCGGTATGCTCTGGCAATTGAAATAAGAAACCAGGTCGCGCAGACCGAGGGCCGTCTCGCGTCGATACTTCCGGGCCATAGTCTGCGGCGCTCGCTTTAAAGTATCCAGCAGCGTTGTGCCCACGACCAGCGCGCGCGCTTCGCCTGCCACCTCCAAACGATACTGGGTGCGCAGAAAATCCATCCACACATAAGAATCGACGTTCACTTCGACAAAAGCCGAGCTTGAATTCGCCAGCTCATGAACATGCAGGGCATCGACAATCCTCTCGAACTCGCCGGCATCTACGCCGAGCCGCTTTTTCCACGCCCACAAAGACGCTTTGTGCGTTTGGCCGGCAACGGATTCATACAGCACGCGCAGCAGCGTCTTTCTGGTTTGAGCCTGAGGCGCGACCTCCTGAAGAATGCGCGCAAAGTGCCGGTTGATGCACCCGCCCATCAACTCGTCGACATATAGACGCTGGCAATTGAGAAAGCTGGTTAGCGATGTTTTGGCCTGGCGAGCCGCCTGAAGCAGCTGGTTGATGAAGAAAGGACTCGCGTTCAGTTGCTGTACGATCAAGTCGCGAGTTGGTTCGTTGGTTTCAACTTCATACCGTCGCGCGACGATGTCGACCATCCGGCGCGCATCGTCGTCGCCTAGTGATTCCAGATGAATCGTTTCTGCTGCCTCTTGGCCATTGTCTACACCACGAAGCAGACTGACCATTTGGCGACGCAGGCCCACCGCAGTGAATGCCCCGCCGGATCGAGCAACTGCGGTCGCGACCTCCTGACGCAGAATGGTTTCATCCCGGGACGCGGCCAGCCCCAGATAGTCGATCAGTTGAAAGACTTGGCGGCCCGACGCCGATACCCGGTGCGGAGCATTCAGGCAGAACCGCACAAAGTCGCGCTCGTCGTTGGCTGCTCGCTGGCGTTCAAAACTTTCCACCAGCTCGGTGACCAATTCGTAGTCGCCGGGGAGCGCCAGCTCGACGAGATCATGAAATCCGAGCGGCGCGTCGCAGAGCGAGGGATCGACACGCCGATAGGCAATGTATTGCTGAAGGAAGTTTTGAAAAAACCGACGCGCGGTCTCTACCGCCGAGCCATCGCCTGACCGGAGCGCGAAGTAAATTGGGACCGGATCACCGCGACGGAGAAACAATTGATCGTAGGCCTGGCGCAGCAACTCAGCCGCGCCCACGCCCGGCGCCGCCAGCAATATCAGTCCGCGCCGGTCCACCAGCCGGGACGCATGACGCACGATCTCCTGCAGCTCCGCATCGCGGCCCACAAATTCGTCTCGGTTGATATTGGCGAGTATACGCTGCTGAGTCATCAATCACTGTTTGGAATCAACGGTCGGCTTGCCAACCACGCCCTGGGCCCTCTGATACGCGTACGCGCGATTCTTGCCGTGACTCTTCGCATGATAAAGAGCGCGATCCGCGGCGCGCACGATCGCTTCGGCCGAATCAAGTGACGCCGAAAAGGTAGACAAGCCGATACTGACCGTCACAGCGCCCAGCGGTTGCGATTTGCCGTGAGGAAATGGCGCGCTCAGAATTTTGCGCCGGATGCGATCGGCGAGCACTCCGGCTTCCTGAAGAGTCGTTTGCGGAAGCAGAATTGAAAACTCCTCGCCGCCGTAGCGCGAAGCGACGTCAACTTTTCGTAAAGCGGCTCTTAAACACTGCGCTGTGATCTCCAGCGCTCGATCGCCCGCCTGATGGCCGTTGCGATCGTTATAGAGCTTGAAATCGTCGATGTCGATCATCATAAAGCTAAGCGGATAATTGTAGCGCTTCGAGCGGCTTAATTCTTCCGTCAGACGTGCTTCGAGATAGCGACGATTGTGCAGACCGGTCAACGGGTCGGTGATCGACATGAGTTGAAACTGGTTAGCACGTTGTTGCCACGAGGCCCGCTCAATAGCCAGGGCAATCTGCGGCGCTACCAAATCCAGGACGCCCAGATCGCTTGCCTCATACGCACCACCGCCGATTTTGTCGGCGAGATTGAGCACACCAAATCTTCGGTTACCGATCGAGATGGGATAGCTGATGAAGGATTTCGTCTTGTAACCACGTTCCGGCGAGTCCGCTTGCCCCAGCTTGTCGAGTGTTCCCACCACCGGCAATCCCTCGCGGAGCACTGATCCGGCAATTCCCTCGCCCACCGGTATTGGGCCTACCTCGTTTAAGGGCGCGCGCATCCCCCGAGCTGCGGTCACTGTTAAGGCGTTGGCTGATTCATCCAGCAGCAGCAGCGAGCCGCGCTCGGCATTCATCAGATCGGCCATTTGCGTAACTATCGTTTGGTAAGTCTGCGCCGGATCGCTGGCGTCGATTCGTTCGGCGAACAGACGGATCGAGTCGACGAATGCGTGGCGTTCGGATTCAGACTGAGCAATCGGCGTCGACTCGATTTCAGTCTCGTCCGACTCGGTCTTTTGCTCAACGTCACTGAGCTGCATCACGGGCTCCCGGTCGACTTCATCAGACTTTACTTCCTTGAAGTCGCGCGCCGCTTTAGCCAGGCGCAGGGCCGCATGATCCAGATCCGCTTCATCGGCAAAGATTACATTGCGAAACAGTTCGTCAGAGAATAGTTCCTGTAAATCGCCGGAACGAAACCGCTCGGCCAGTTCGCGATAATCGGAACTGGATACAAAGGCCCGGCCTCCGATCACCGCCAGCTGCTGTTGCTGATCGAGTTCAACCGGCATCGCAAAGCACTGCAGTCCCGCGTGACAGCGATAGTGAGTGATGGAATTCGCTTTGACGGCGCGGCTGTGCGCAAGCCCGCAGAACGGATCACAGAGCCCCACATGATCGGGAGACGATTGCAGCGCTTCACAGATCGAGTTGTTATTAGCAATAGCCAGCGCCGGCGGTTGGTAGCCGTCAACCAGCAGCAGCGAGATTCCGGACGATTCCGCGATGGAAGTCTGAAGTTCTGGCCAGCCCTTCGGTGCTCGCTCAGGCTCCTCCTGCAAGAGCGCTTCCGGGCGCTGCGCGACCTGGTTCTTCTTTGCCCTCTTAGCCATTCGGATTTCTACGCTTGATCGCTTCATAAACTGATCCAGAGAAAGGCCTGAACCGGAACATCAGGAAGGACGAAATCGCTCTGGCCCTCAGTATAGGTGGCCTTTTTGTGTGCTACAAGAGGCAAGCTACTGGCACACTCCGATGAATTGAGCCTTAAAAACGGCCTTCCGAATTTCATCTCACGTTAACGTAAATGACTAATAGCTGGTGGTTTTCAAGCCAAACCAGGTTCGAATTGATCGAGTAAGCCGGGAGCGGCGCCGGGCGCGACCCGCTCGATGTCCGGCTGTTCCGGACTGATGCGAATGCAGGCGGCGAAATGATCGGGCTTGATCTGTACAAGCTGGGGTTCGACGTTGCGGCAAGCTTCAATCGCGTACGGACAGCGGGTGTGAAATCGGCAGCCGGCTGGTGGATTGATCGGCGACGGCACGTCACCCTCCAGGACGATCCGGCGGCGCGAAGCCTCGACTTTCGGGTCGGGAACCGGTACCGCGGAAATCAGCGCCTTCGTATAAGGCATCAGCGGGTTCGTATAGACGCTCCTGGCCGGCGCGAGCTCGACAATCCTGCCCAGATACATTACCGCCACGCGGTCGGATACGTGCCGGATGGCGCGCAGATCGTGCGAGATAAAAAGATAAGTGAGGTTCTTTTCGCGCCGGAGCCGATCGAGGAGATTCATGATCTGTGACTGGATGGAAACATCCAGCGCTGAGATCGGCTCGTCGGCCACGATGAAATCCGGATCGACAGCGAGCGCCCGTGCGATGCCAATGCGCTGGCGCTGTCCACCTGAGAATTCGTGGGGATAGCGTTTAAGAAAGCGCGCGCTGAGGCCGACCATTTCCATCAGGTCTCGTACGCGCTGCCTTCTCGCCTCACCGCGCGCCAACTTAAAGGTTTCGAGCGGCTCGCCAATGATCTGGCTCACTGTCATGCGCGGATTCAGGGAAGCGTACGGATCCTGAAATATTATCTGCAGTTGGCGGCGCCGTTCGCGCATTGCCGTGCGCGAAAGAGTTGCCAGATCCTGGCCACGAAAAAGAATCTGACCGGAAGTTGGCTCGGTCAGACGCAACACCGCGCGGCCCAGCGTGGTTTTGCCGCAACCCGACTCGCCCACCAGTCCCAGGGTTTCACCCGGGTAAATATCGAGCGTCACCCCATCGACGGCCTTTACCATCCCTCGGGAACGCGAAAAGAGCGATCCACCGGCAAGGGGAAAATGGACTTTCAGGTCCCTGATCGAAATCAGGGGATCGGTTTTTCGTTCAGACATGTTCCTGTTTCGACTCTGCGAACACTTCGTTCGCGAAATGACAAAGCGAGTAGTGCTCGGGCGTCAATTGCACGAACGGCGGAAAGTCACGACGGCAGACGTCCTCCGCCCGTTCACATCGCGGCGCGAAGGGACAACCCGCCGGCAAGTGCGCGAGATCCGGTGGTAAGCCGGGAATCTGATAAAGACTTCCCTGCTCCGAGGTCGGATCTGGCACCGAGCGCAACAGCCCGCGCGTGTATGGATTGCCCGGCTGTTCAAAAAGCTCGTTGGTCGGCGCCTGTTCGAACACCTTGCCGGCATACATGACAAGGATGTGATCGGTGATTCCGGCCACCACGCCGAGATCGTGAGTAATCAAAATAACGCTGGCCCCGGTTTCCGCCTTCAGTGTTTTAATCAGTTCCAAAATCTGTGCCTGGATCGTAACGTCCAGCGCCGTGGTCGGTTCGTCGGCAATCAGCAACTCTGGCTGACACGACAAAGCCATGGCGATCATAACGCGCTGGCGCATTCCACCCGAAAACTCATGTGGATAACTATCGACTCGTTCGCTGGCGTCGGGAATACCCACGTGCTCCAGCATTTTGATCGCATGTGCGCGCGCCTCCTCCCTGGAGTGTCCAAGGTGCAATCGCGTGACTTCCATCATCTGCTTTGAAACCCGCATGAACGGATTGAGCGAGGTCATCGGGTCCTGAAAGATCATGGCGATACGTTTGCCGCGAATTCGACGCACTTCGCCGGAAGACAGCTTAAGGATGTCGTGCCCATCGAAGATGATCGAACCCGAAACAATCTTGCCGGGCGGATCGGGAATCAATCTCATTAGCGAAAGATTCGCGACGGACTTTCCCGAACCCGACTCGCCGACAATACCCAGGGTCTCGCCGCGCTCCACTTCAAAGCTAATGCCGTCGACGGCCTTCACGGTGCCGTCTTCGGTTTTAAAGTACGTGCGCAGGTCTTTGACCTTAAGAAGATTTCCGTTGACGTTCATAAGCTCATGCATGTCAGAAGCCCGACCCCGGGGTCCCCAAGCGGGCAGCCGCTTGGGGTGGTGGCGGTCAGGGAGGGCAACATACGCTTCCCAATAAGGATCGGCTCCGGCGATTACTTGCCGCCATTAAGCGAGCCCTTGCTGACGCGCGGACTTCTGACACAAATTCCGATCAGTATTTTCGCATCTGTGGATCGAGCGCATCGCGCAACCCGTCTCCCAAAAAGTTGAGCGAGAAAAGCATCAACGCCATGGTGACCCCGGGAAAGATCAGTTGCCAGGGATAGATCGCCAGTGATTGTGCGCCCTCGGCCGCCAGACTGCCCCACGAAACTCTGGGTGGACGCACTCCAAGTCCCAGGAATGACAGAAACGCTTCGCTCAGCATGACCGTGGGAATCGTCAATGTCGTATAGACAATCACAGGACCGAGCGCGTTCGGCACGATATGACGAAAGATAATCTTTGGCGTGGACACTCCGGTCGCGCGCGCGGCCAGAACAAATTCCTGGTTCTTCAAAGACATGACCTGCCCGCGCACAATGCGGGCCATCGTCAGCCACGACACGGCGCCGATCGCAATAAACAGTTCTATCAACTGCCCGGTAGGCGTTTTTGCCGGCAACAGCGCCAGCAAAACGATAATGATGATCACGTAGGGCAAGGAATACAGCACGTCAACTATGCGCATCATCACGTCGTCTATGCGCCCGCCCAGGTAACCCGCCACGGCGCCGTACGAGACTCCGATCAACAGCGAAACCAGCGTTGAGATTAGCGCCACCATCAAAGAGATCTGTCCTCCGGAAAGCACACGCGCCAGAATGTCGCGGCCGGCGATGTCGGTTCCCATCGGGTGGGTCCACGCGAATCTTCCGTCAGGACCACGAAAAGGTGAAAACGATTTGTTTAGGGCAGAATCCTTTGGAATCAAATCGTAGGTGTAGCCCGTTGCGTATTTAATCGCGGTGGGTCCAACCAATGACGCCAACGCGATTACCATAACTACAACCATGCCGAACACAGCGATTTTATTCTTTAGAAGTCTGCGCCAGGCGTCGCGCCATAAAGAAGTGCCGACGACTGACTCTCCGGTAACTATCGAGTGCACATCTTCGGCAACCGCGAACTCCGGCCCAATCTGAATCACCGGTGGGTCGACCACGGTTGCCGGCGGAGCTGAGGACAGTTCTCTCTCGTCCGCCGAATCCTGATCCTGGTTATTTGGTTTGTCGTTCACTCGTTACGTTGACAAAGCCGATCACAAAAGTTAACAACTTGCGCTATGTATACCTGATGCGTGGATCGATGAAGCCGTACGAAATATCCACGAGCAGATTGAAAACCAAAACGGCGACGGCAATGAACGCGACGATGCCGATAATCAGCGGCTCGTCGCGATTGAAACAGGCGTTGATGAAATAATTGCCGAGTCCCGGTAGCGAGAAGACCTTCTCGACCACTACCGTCCCCGTAATCAGAAAAGCGAGCGCCGGCCCTGAGAACGAAACTACCGGTAGCAACCCTCCACGCAAAGCATGCCGAAACACCACTGCACGCTCGCTCAGACCTTTCGCGCGCGCGGTACGGATGTAATCTGAGCGCATCACTTCCAGCATGCCCGAGCGCGTCAGCCTGGCGATGTAAGCGATGTAAATCGCCGAAAGCGTGAGCGCAGGCAACACCAGACTCTTGCTGGCGAAACCATTCCACAACGCGGGCGGAAACCAGAAAAGAGTGAGCGAAAACAACAAAACCAGCAGCGGACCCAAAACAAAATTCGGTATCGAGATGCCAATCATGGCCAGCGCCATGCTCGCATAATCGATCCAGGAATTTTGTCTTAGCGCGGCGAGTGTGCCCGTCGTAATCCCGATTAGCAGCGCCAGCAGATAAGCCGTCAATCCCAGGGCCGCCGAAACCGGCAGTGCTCGCCACAGGATCTGGTTAACCGACTGGCCTTCGTATTTGAGCGAAGTGCCAAAATCGAAGCGCGCGATATTTCGCAAGACTCTTCCGTACTGAACGTACCACGGTTTATTCAGTCCGTATTTTTCGCGCAGATTTTGTTCGACTGCGGGCGTGAGTTTCTTTTCGCCGGTGTAGAAGTTACCCGGGGCCAGACGGATCAATCCCCAGGTGAGCGACACAATTATGAAGAGCATCGGGATGATGATGACGACGCGGCGAATAATGAAACGGAGCATAGTTTGAAGGAAAAAGGTAAAAGTAAAAAGGCAAAAGGAAGCACGCTTTCCGCGCTTTTACTTTTTCCTTTTTACTTTTGCCTTTACTCGGTCATCTTCGGAACGCCGTAATCCCATTTTGCCTGATCCCGCTCGATGTAAACCCACTTCCACGGAAATAGCGAAGCCGGGTTGGGATACATTCCCTTGACGTACGGCTTCTTCATCCAGCGGGCGCTGGTGGTAAACAAAGGCATTACCGGCTGCACCTCCAGCGCCAGCGCCTCGGCCTTTGCCATTAACTCAAGTCGCTTCTGACGATCCCCGGTGCTGTTCGCTTCATCGAGGAGCGCTGCGTATTTGGGATCCCACCAGCCGGTTCCGTTATTGCCCGTCGGCGTGTAATACAACCCCAGAAAAGTGAACGGGTCCATATAGTCGGCGCCCCAGCCGTTTCTCGCGATTCCCTTGTATTCAAGGTTCGATCGCGCCGCCAGAAAGGTTTTCTGTTCCATGATCTTAATGGGAATTGTAACGCCGAGATTCTGTTTCCACTGGGCTTGAATAAACTCAGCCGTGGGAATGTTGTTGCCATCCGGATTGATGCCTATCTCAATCTGATCGACGGGAAATTTCTTTGGGTCGAACTTACCCGCGCCGTCTCGATAGCCGGCCTCGGCCAGCAGCGACTTGGCCTTTTCCGGATCGAAAGGATCGCCTTTGGGCTGTGGGTAACCAGGAAACATTCCCTCAGGTGTTATGGCGGTCAAAGGCTTCGCATGCCGCCAGGCGCCCAATGCTTTCTTGTCCAGGCCCATATTCAAGGCCTTCCGCACTCTCACGTCATTAGTCGGCGGCCGCTTGCAGTTGAATTGCCAGTACTCAATAGTGGCTTCCGGCGCGTCCATATAATCTTTCATGGGTGCAATCATATCGAGCCACGCAGCGGGCACGGCATGATTAAGCATCGCATCAATTTCACCGGCCTTGTAAAGATTCATCATGGTCGTGTTGTCAACGACCGCATAGAAGACAATGGCATCCAGATGAACGTTCGCGGCGTCCCAGTACATCGGATCCCGCTTCACCACTACGCGGTCATAGTGCCTCCACGCTTCGAGGGTGAATGGTCCGCTGGTCACGATATTTCGCGCGTCGGTCCAGGCAGCGCCGAATTTCTCAACCGTTTTTTGATGAATGACCCGAAAGAACTGATGCGGCATTAGACTGAGAAAGAAAGGCGCAGGCTGAGCCAGCGAGATGCGCAGCGTGTAATCGTCAACCGCTTCGACGCCGATGTCTTCTGCGGTTACCGCCACTAATTGTTTTCCGGCGACCGCGGCCTTCAACTTTGGATTCGCATCAAGGATTGCGTTCCGTTTCTTTTCATCGGCGGGCAAAACAACTCGCGCCGGCGAGTGCATGAATTGGTGGAATGGAGTATTTGCATCGGGAGTCTTGTCTTCCGGCACTGGCGGATACTCAGCCGTAACCGAGCCCACCGGTTGCGAACTTAGCGGAAGTTTCGCCGGCTGATCCCTGCCTTCCTCAAAATCTTTTTCCAGCAGGAACGACTGGCTCACCGGATCCAAAACAAACAGCTCGCCTGCGTTGTAAGCCTTGGCGTACTTGATATAGTAAGCCAGTCCCGCATTACGCGAGGCGAGCTTGGGCGACATCCCCCGGCGAATCGTGTAAACAAAATCACGCGCGGTGATCGGGTCGCCGTTTGAGAAGCGTCCGTTGCGACGCAGATGAAAGGTGAATTCCGACGAGTCGTTATTTATTTCCCAACGTTCAGCCAGAGCGGGAATGGGCGTAGTCGTTTTCGGATCGTACTCGACCAGGCCCTCGAAGAGCGCCATATAAATCCTCGCTTCCGGCTGGCCATCCGAGATTTGCGGGTCCAACGATTCCGGCTCGGAGCCCGAAACGTAACGCAAGACGTTATCGCGAGGCGGATCAGTCTTACCAAAGAAGACCGAATTTTTTGCTAACGCATTGCAACCCGCGCTAATCAGGCTTAGCGCGAGAACGAAAGCGGCGATGGCGAGCTGCGAGGAATGCCCCACGCTTATCCTGTTTTGCTTGCGATGATCCATCTATCGGCTTCCGCGTTCGACCAGGCAAGAAATTATCACGCGACTCTTATGCGAGCAATTCATTGTGCCTGCATCAGTTGCATCGTACCTTAATGAACGGTGTTCAGAGTACCAACTTTAGTCGCTTTTTTATTCAGTGAGAAAATGCGCAACTAAAGTTAGTACTCTAAACTCCGCGAAACCAGGCAATCACTACTCGGTCAATCGGCTTTGGTTAACTCACGAAAGACGGCTTCAGTTTGCTCTCGAGCGCTTTCATAGCCATCCGACGTGTCGATCAAAAAGTCCGCGAACTTCTTCTTTTCTTCCTGTAGCATCTGGGCAGCAATTCTTTGCTCGGCCTGCTCGCGATCGAGACCATCACGCGACATCAACCGTTGCAATTGAACTTCGGGGCGGCAGTGGACGACGATTAACTTATCAAACCGCCGGTATCCTCCCGATTCAATCATCAGGGCCGCATCGATTACGGCAATGCCTTTCGGATCCTCGCTTTCCCATTTCCGCATCTGTTCGTCCTGCTTTGCAATGATGAAAGGATGCAGGATCGAGTTGAGACGCAAACGTTTCTGCTCGTCAGCGAAAATCAGCGAGCCGAGCTTTGCCCGATCGAGGCCGCCGTCCGGCAGCAGAATTTCCTTTCCAAAAGCGTCTACGGCAGCCCGCAAGCCCGGCGATTCCGGAGCGACTACCTCGCGCGCCGTCACGTCGGCGTTGAGAACCCGACAGCCCAGTTCGGCCAGGACGCCAAGCACGAACGACTTACCTACGGCAATCGATCCGGTGAGTCCAACTTTCAGCATGGTTCAGAGTTCAAGCTTCAGCTTGTGCCTGCATTCAGCAACCTGAAGGTTGAACTTTAAACACCTCTCCGAGCTTTCGCTGCCTGCAGTGTGTTTCGCATCAACATAGCTACGGTCAGCAAACCGACTCCGCCGGGGACCGGTGTCCGTCGTCCGGCAATCTGATCAGCCTCTGCCGGATGAACGTCGCCGACCAGTGTGTACCCGCGTTGCTTGATCGCTTCCAGACGCTTGTCAGCTTCATCTGCAAACATCGAGCGGGCTTCATTGGCATCAGTAACTTTGTTTACCCCCACATCGATGACCGTGGCGCCCCGCTTGATGTAATCCCCGCGAATGAACGCCGGCCGGCCGATCGCGGCGATCAGAATATCGGCTTGCCGAGTAACTGATGGCAGGTCACGCGTGCGTGAATGACAGATGGTAACGGTAGCGTGCCTTTGCAGTAAGAGACCAGCGACCGGCCGGCCAACGATCTGGCTGCGCCCGACGACACAGGCATTCGCGCCCGCGATTTCAATCTTATTTCGCTCGAGCAATTCAATGATCCCGGCCGGTGTGCAGGGCACAAATCGCGGCCGGCCAATGGCGAGCAACCCAACATTCGTCGGATGAAAGCCGTCCACATCTTTCCGAGGGTCGACTGCTTCGATAATCAAGGCCTCGTCGACTTGTTTTGGCAGCGGCAACTGCACCAGGATGCCGTCGACGTCTTCGCGGCGATTCAACTCGTCAATCAGAGCGAGCAATTCTTCCGTCGTAGTTGCCGCCGGCAGGACGTGCTGATCCGAATTAATTCCCACTTCCGCGCAAGCGCGCACTTTGTTCCGTACATAGACCGCGGACGCCGCGTCATCGCCAACAAGCACGGCTGCGAGGCAGGGCTTTATGCCCGCTCGACGCACCTCTTCGGCAACTTCACGTTTGATTTGTTCAGCGAGCGTCCGGCCGTCGAGAAGCTCTGCACGCGTTTGTTCCACGGAAACCATTGCCGCTAATCGTAACATATAAACGGCGTGCCTCTGGTTTCGATTTAGTCGCCAACTTGAGCGCTTCGCCCAAAGTCGTTAACCTGCTTCTGTAATCACTTGATACTTCGGAGTGGAACCTTGATATTAAATAAGCCGGCTGGAATCAGCAGCGCACATTCCCGCTTTCTTCTGTTTCTCGTCCTTAGCATTCTCGCAACTGGTCCTGCCTGTCGACCACGTCGTTCGGCGAATGAAAAACGTTACGAAATAAAAGGAAAGATCGTAGCCGTAAACAAGACAGACCGGACCGCGACCATCTCTCATGGGGACATCGTGGGCTATATGCCGGCGATGACGATGCCTTTTAAGATCAAGAACGATGCCGACCTGGAGATGTTAGCGCCCGGCGACGAAGTCACCGGCACACTGGTGGTTGACGGCATTTCATCGTGGGTCGAGATTTCCACGATTACCGAAGGGGGTGGGCCGCTTTCACCCACCGCTGCGGTACCTGGCGAACCAAAGCCCACCGACGAGGTCCCGGATTTCGCGCTTACCAATCAGGATGGAAAACGGATTCACCTCGCGCAGTATCGCGGGCGCGCGTTGGCGCTGACTTTCATCTACACGCGCTGTCCTCAGCCCGATCAATGCACCTTGATGAGCAGCAACTTTGCCACGATCGATCGTGAATTGCAGAAGCAGCCAGAGCTTTATCAGAAGACGCATCTACTCAGCATCAGTTTTGATCCTGACTATGACACGCCAAAGGTCCTGCGCAGTTATGGCGCATCCCACACCGAACGCTACTCTGATGAAGGCTTTCAGCACTGGGAGTTCGCCACCGGCAGCTCGGACGAAGTGAAAGGAATCGCGCAGTTCTTCGGGCTGCGTTACTATCACGACACGGAATCGGGACAGGATCAGGTGATTCATTCTTTGCGGACCGCGGTGATCGGGCCTGACGGAAAGCTGGTGAAGCTCTATCGAGGGAATGAGTGGAAGCCGGAAGAGGTTATCGCCGATCTGAAATCACTGTCCACCGCGAAGTAAGCGGGCAGATGTTTAGAGTACCAACTTTAGTTGGGCTGTTTCATGGCAAAGACCCGACTGAAGTCGGTACTCCAAACGCTCTGCGGCCCGCGCTCTCTACCAAATCTGACAGCGCTTATCCGGCGGCCGCACCATCGCGTCGCCTTCCTTGCATGCGTACGCGGCTGCGAACGTAGGCATATTCGACAGCGGGCCATTGACCCGAAAACGTCCCAGCGGATGCGGATTTGTGGTGGTTTGCAGGCGGGCCGCTTCCGGCCGGATGTTCTCTGCCCAAACTTGCGCCCAGCCCAGGAAGAACCGCTGCTCGGGCGTAAACCCGTTGATATTCTTCGGGCGCGGTTTGCCTTGCAGAGATTTCTGATACGCAGCATAAGCTACGGTTAATCCGCCCAGGTCCGCTACGGATTCGCCGACCACCAACTCGCCTTTTTGGTGCAGACCCGGTTCAACTTCATAAGAGTCGAACTGCTTTACTACGCAGCCAGTTCTTTCCTGAAACTTCTTGAGATCGTCCGGCGTCCACCACAGGACAAGGTTGCCGTTGGCGTCAAACTTGGCCCCCTGATCGTCAAAGCCGTGGGTCATCTCGTGACCAATCACCGCTCCGATGCCGCCATAGTTGAAGGCGTCGTCAGCTTTCGGATCGTAAAAGGGCGGCTGGAGGATGCCGGCCGGAAAAACTATTTCGTTCATCGAAGGGTTGTAGTAGGCGTTTACGGTCGGCGGCGACATGCCCCATTCAGTCCGGTCGACGGGCTTGCCGATCTTTCCCAGATTGCGTTTGAACTCAAACTCCCCGGCAGAGACAGCATTGTTGTAGTAAGCGCCGCGGCTGACCTGGAGTGCTTCATAGTTGCGCCATTTGTCAGGAAACCCGATCTTCCGCATGAAAGCATCGAGTTTGGCGATTGCCTTCTGGCGCGTTTCGTTGCTCATCCAACTCAACGTGGTGAGATCGTCGCGCAGCGCTTCGATCAGGTTCTTAACCATGGCTTGAGCGCGCATTTTGGCCTGGGGCGTGAAGGTCTTCGAAACGTAGAGTTGGCCGAGTGCTTCGCCCAGCGCGCGATCCGTGCTAGCCACGCAACGTTTCCAGCGCGGCAGAATCTCTTTAGTGCCCTGCAGGTACTTTCCGTTGAAGTTGAAACTTTCCTGGACAAACTTTGAAGAGAGAGTGTTTGAGGCCGCGTTCACCAGATGCCAGCGCAGATAACTCTTCCAATCATTGACGGGAATGCTAACCAGGAGCTTGTCGGCGCCTTTGAAATAGTCAGGTTGGCCTACGTTGACTTTGGCAATCTCAGGCAGGCCAATGCCCCGGAAGTAGCGGCTCCAGTCAAAGTCCGGCGTCAGCTCGAGTAACTGAGTCTTGATCATCGGGTGATAGTTGAGTTCCGGCTTTCTTCGCTGAATACGCGTCACTGAGTTCTCCGCCAGTTTCGTTTCGATCCTCAAAACCGTGGCGCCTTCGGCGGCGGCCTTTTCCGGCGAGTCCCCCATGAGTTCGAACGTGCGCGCGACATGCTTCGCATATTCATCGCGCGTCTGCTTCATCTTCGCATCGTCGCTGAGGTAATAGTCGCGATCGGGCAATCCCAATCCGCCCTGTACCGCCTGGGCGATGATTGTGGTCGAGTCTTTGAAATCCTGGGTCGCGCCAAAACCGAACACGGCGGGTATGCGGTGCTGATGAAAGCGCGCAATCTCGTCTTCCAAGCTGGGTAGGTCCGTCAGTTGATCGATCCTTTGCAACTCTGGCTCAAGCGGCTTAATGCCTTCGGCTTCAATCTTCTGCTCATCCATGCACGCGCCGTAGTAGTCGGCAATCTTTTGCTCGTTCCCGGGGCCCAGCGTCTTTTTCTTTAAAAGCTCTTCGAGAATCTGATGCAGGACGTTGATGTTTTGTTCGTCAAGTTTTGTGAACCTTCCCCACTCCGAATAGGCGCCGGGGATCGGATTCTTCGCCATCCATCCGCCGTTGGCGAATTGATTGAAATCATGGCAGGCCTGCGCGTTGCGATCGAGATTGGAAAAGTCGAAGCCGGCGATCACGCTCTTTGACGGGTCGTCGGCGTTTATTGTCAAACTTTCCGGAGCACCGGGTGAGCCACTTGCATCGGCGACGAACTTGATTGCACGAGCATCCGGAGCGGCAGCTGCGCGACTCTTTCTGCCGATACTGACAGCGATTGCGATTAGCGACAAGGCGAGCAGGAAAACAAACGCGCGACGACAAAACAGACTCATAACGGAAACCTCCTCAGGATTCGGTAAAGATCTAATTTGAGAGGGAACGCGCGGAATCTTATGACTTCAGAGGTGAAAAAGCAAAAAAAGGCGCTACATGATACGTGTGGTTCTCTCAAGGCTGAACGCGACTCTCAAGCACACCTAAACGTTTGTTGTGGAGGCTGAGGTCACCCCGAATATCGTATAGATCGCGAATGAAGATGCTAAATTTCTCGTCCAACTTTTCAATTTGAGCTCTTACAGCTTCCCAAATTGGCCGAGTTTCCAGAAGCCGGCTGTCGACCGTCTCTTCCAGCGACGTCAGGCGCTGATCCAAAGCTTCAATGTTCTTGGCCATTGCCGTTTGCTGGATGCGGAGCGCGGCGAGTTCAGCCAGCACGCGTGTCTCAAAAGGACTGGCCCCCAGCAATTCTTTGGTGAAATCTTCGCTCACAGTGCTCTTCCTGAACTCACGCTAGCACGTTGACTGAAAATTTCAATCCAACGATTCTTGCAAGCGAGAGCGCTAACTTTTTCAGTTTTGGCTACTCAAAGTGCGAAGAGTGGTTACAGAACCGGGAGCGGTAGCGACCGGATGCAGGCACTCAACTCGCTCCCGGTTCTGTAACCTGCGCTACCTTGAGGTGTACTGACTTCCAACTGATACCGGCGGCAGGGCGGTTAACTCTTGAGCTTTCTGATTTCTTCGGTAAGCACGGGCAGGACCTCGAATAGATCGCCGACAATGCCATAGTCAGCAATGTCGAAAATGGGAGCCTCGGGATCCTTGTTGATGGCCACGATGGTCTGCGAGTTCTTCATGCCCACCAAATGTTGAATTGCGCCTGAGATGCCAACGGCAACGTAGAGCTTCGGCGCCACGGTTTGGCCGGACGATCCGATCTGCCGATCGATGGGCAGCCACTCGGCGTCGCAGATCGGTCGCGAGGCGGCCAGGTCGCCGCCCAGAGCTTCGGCAAGTTTTTCGGCCAGCGCGATGTTGTCTTTACTCTTGATGCCGCGACCCACGGCGACGATCACGTCAGCCTTGCTTAGATCGACCGCCTGCTTCACTTCCTGGAAGGGCGCTTCCGGTATCATGCGGACCGGACCGACCTCAATCGGCATCAACTCTATTGGGGCGGCGCTTCCCTTCCGTGCCTGATCGCCGCGAAACGCCCCGGACTGAAAAGTGACGAACACCGGGGCTTCGCCGTCTGAGACTATGTCCGCATCCAGTTTGCCGAGGAAGATGCGTCGCGTAAATGTTGTCTTTCCGCCATCGCTCGTCATGCGAATGCAATCGCTGATCATTCCTTTGCCAAAACGCGCGGCCAGCTTAGGACCAAAGTCACGCACCAAATAAGTGTGCGACATGATCACGTACTGAGGAGAGACGGCGCGCACGACCTGCTCCATCGCGGCCGCGTAAGCGTCGGGTGTGTAATCAGCGAGCTTTGGATCCTCGACGTGAACGACTCTGGCCAGATCGTAAGCAGCAATCTCTTGGGCCAGTGCTTCAGCTCCTGAACCCAGGACAACGGCCGCCGGCTTTTCTCCAGTGCTCGTCGCAAGTTGCTGCGCCGCGGCGATCGCCTCCAGAGACGTTTTGTTAAGCGCGCCAGCTTTGTGCTCAATGAAAACTAAAATGCCGTTGCTCATGATTTGTTTGCGACAAACCTCCGTTCGTCGCAGTCGATCAGGACCACTGAGCCCTCCCTCACGGTCGGGCTAATGCCCCACGTTTTCGCGTTTAAATCACCCGAGCTTCTGTGCGCAGCTTCTCCGCTAACTCCACCGCGCCTTGCTTGGCATCACCGCCACCGAGGAACTGCGTCTGTTTGGATTTTGTCGGTAGGTAGATCTTCTCGATGCGTTGATGCGATGGCTGGCTAACAATCTCAGCAGCCGGCGTCACTTCCTTAATTTCCTTTTTCTTTGCGGCCATGATGCCTTTCAGAGTTGCATAACGAATCTGGCTGATGCCTGACTGAATTGTCAGCAGCGCGGGCTTCGGCATCGTGTACCACTGATACCAGCCGCTTTCCAGTTCGCGTTTGACTCGCAACTGTTCACCGGTCGCATCAACCTCGATCACAATCGTCGCGTGCGGCAAACCGAGAAGCTCAGCAAGAATTACGCCCGTCTGCGCATAGCCATAGTCGTCTGATTGCAGGCCCGTCATGATCAAGTCGGCCTGTTCATCGCGAATCGCTTCGGCCAGCACACTGGCCGCGGCGAACGGCGACAGATGTACGACATTGTCGCCGGCCACGTGAATCGCGCGATCAGCTCCGCGAGCCAGCGCATCTTTGATCACGCTCTTGGCGCGCTGTGGCCCCATCGAACAGACGACGACCTCGCCGCCGCCGACTTTCTCTTTGATCCGCAAAGCCTCTTCCAGGGCATAGCCGTCCGACTCGTTTACTTCAAACGAGAGATCCGCTTCTTCGATCCAGGTTGAGTCTTTATTGATGCGCAGGATCGCGTCTTTGTTCGCGACCTGCTTCATTAGGACGAGGATCTTCATATTGAAATCATTGATTCATTTGTTCATTGGCTCATTGAACACATCTAATTGATCCAATGAAGCAATGAGGCAATGGATCAATTCTCTTCGTATCGCTTGAACAGCAGAGCCGCGTTGGTGCCGCCAAAGCCGAAGCTGTTCGACAAAGCGTAATCTATTACCGCTTCCCGCGCCTGGTTCGGCACGTAATCAAGATCACAATCGGGATCCGGGGTTACGTAGTTTATCGTCGGCGGTATCATGCCGCGAGTAATAGCCAACACCGAGAAGATGGCTTCGACGCCTCCAGCGGCGCCCAACAAGTGCCCGGTCATCGATTTGGTCGAGCTGATGGCCACCTTGTAAGCATAGTCTCCGAAGGTCTTCTTGATGGCCATGGTTTCAAACTTGTCGTTGTAGGGCGTCGAAGTTCCGTGCGCGTTGATATAGCCGATCTGTTCTGCCTGCGCGTTTCCGTCCTTCAATGCTTTTTGCATGACGCGCACAGCGCCTGAGCCGCTGGCGTCCGGCATCGTGATATGAAAGGCGTCACCGCTCATCCCATAGCCTACGATCTCGGCATAAATCCGCGCGCCGCGGCGCCGCGCAAATTCAAGTTCTTCCAGGATCATGATCCCGGCGCCCTCGCCAATTACGAAGCCATCGCGGCCCAATTCGAAAGGACGCGAAGCGTGCACCGGATCGTCGTTGCGTGTTGAAAGAGCTCGCAGCGCCGCAAAGCCGGCCACGCTCATGGGAGTAATTGCCGATTCAGCTCCGCCGCAAATCATTGCTTCGGCGTCGCCGCGCGCGATGATTTTGAAGCTGTCGCCGATCGCGTGTGCCCCAGCGGAACACGCCGTAGCCGTCGCCGAGTTGGGTCCCTTGGCGTTGTGGCGAATCGAAACCTGTCCGGAAGCGAGGTTGACGATGGCAGACGGAATAAAGAATGGTGAAACGCGGCCCGGGCCATCCTTCAAGAGCTTTTCGTGCTCACGCTCGATGGCCCAGAAGTCACCGATGCCGCTGCTGATATAAGTCCCCACTCCCTCGGCGACGTCATCGGTAATCTGCAGCCCGCTATCGTTCACCGCTTCCTGCGAGGCGGCGATAGCGTACTGAATGAACGCGCCCATTTTGCGCGCTTCTTTTTTTTCGACGTAATCGAGCGGATCGAAATTCTTTACTTCGCAGGCGAACCGGGCGGCGAACCTGGCGGCGTCGAACTTTTTGATAAAGTCCGCGCCGCTCCGGCCTTCCATCAATGCGGTCCAGGTAGTCTCGACCGAGTTGCCGACAGGCGTGACCAGACCGAGACCGGTAACAACGACGCGACGATTCAAAGTCAGAACCCTCCTATGACGACGTAGCAGCGGCGAATGACCGGCAGCGCATAGCCCAGGCCATCGCCCACATTTCCGCCGTCACTTTGCCTTGTGCTGGTCGATATAGTTGTAAGCGTCGCGCACGCTTTGAATCTTTTCCGCGTCTTCGTCCGGAATCTCGATGCCAAACTCCTCTTCAAACCGCATTACCAACTCGACGGTATCGAGCGAGTCTGCTCCGAGGTCATCAATGAATCGGGCGTTGGGCGTGACTTCATTCTCGTCTACTCCCAGCTCGTCCACGATTATCTGTTTTACCTTTTGCTCAATCTCTGGATCGGGCATTCGTTTTGCTCCTCTATGTAAAGTCCGACAAATTTCAGCTTGTCGAAAGTTTCTCTATGCGAATTAAGCCACGCCAAACCGAAAGTTTGTCTCACAACGGTCTCAGGCTCCGAGCGTGTCCCGGGCAGCGCGCAGACTGGCTTCGTCCTCGATGTTCACACAGCTTACGCTGCGATCAATCTGGCGCATCAGCCCACTCAAAACTTTTCCGGGTCCGGTCTCAATAAAGCTTTGTACACCCTGACTGATTAGGAATTCAACTGAACTGAGCCATTTGACCGGCTGCGACACCTGACGAATCACCGCGTTGCGTGCCTCATCCCCCTGTATTACGGACGTTGCGTCGACGTTTGTAACGACCGGCATAGCAGGATCCGCAAAAGAAATTCTTTCCAGATCCTTACTCAGCCGCTCCTGCGCCGGCATCATCAGAGCGCAGTGAAATGGCGCGCTTACGTTCAGCTTAACTGCGCGTTTGGCGCCGCGCGTTTTCAACAACTCTATGGCGCGATCGACCGCGGCTGCGTCCCCGGCGATTACCACTTGACCGGGCGAGTTGATGTTCGCCGGACTACACACCTGTCCTTCGGCTGCCTCTTTGCACGCGGCCACGATCACATTCAAATCGGCTCCAAGGATCGCCGCCATCGCGCCAACGCCGACCGGCACAGCCTCCTGCATATAACGACCACGCGCCCGCACCGTTCGAACTGCGTCCGCCAGTGACAGCGACTCGGCAGCAACCAGGGCCGAGTATTCGCCCAGACTGTGTCCGGCGACGAAGTCAGGCTTAGGAAAGCCCGCGGATTCCATTGCCCGCAACGCTGCCACTGAAACCGTCAGGATGGCCGGCTGTGTATTCTCGGTCAACTGCAACAGTTCAGCCGGGCCGTTAAAACAGAGTTCCGACAGTTCGAAGCCGAGCGCATTGTCTGCTTCTTCAAAGACCTGTCTGGCCGCCGGGAACTTCTCGGCCAAATCCTTTCCCATGCCCGCGTATTGCGAGCCCTGGCCGGGAAACAAAAAAGCAATAGGTCCTATAGGATCCAATAGGTCGAATACGTCCTATACTTTTCTTTCACTACCAGCGCATTACCGCTCCGCCCCAGGTCACCCCGCCCCCGAACGACGCCATCAAAATCACATCGCCAGGCTGAACCCGCCCGGCTTCCACACATTCGTCGAGCCCGATGGGAATAGACGCAGACGAAGTATTGCCGTGCATTGCTATGTTGGAATAAACCAGCGAGCTATCAACGCCCAGCAAATCCGCCACGGCGTCGGTGATTCGCTGATTCGCCTGGTGCGGGATGAATAGCTTTACATCATCGGTCTTCAATCCTGCCTGATTCAGGACGTCGCGCGAAATTTCAGCCATCGAACGCACGGCGACTTTGAACACCTCGTTGCCTTTCATCTTAAAAAAATGATCGCCTCGAGCAATCGTCTCAGCCGTAAAACCGCCCTTCGTGCCGCCGCCGGGCGCGTATAGCTGTGATTCGTAGCGGCCGTCCGAACGAATTTTCGCCGCCAGGATTCCGCGATCACTTTCTACCGGACCGAGAATCGCTGCCCCTGCGCCATCGCCAAACAGCACACAGGTGGATCGATCCGTATAGTCGACATAACGAGTTAGAATCTCTGCGCCAATCACCAGCACATACTTCGCTTGCCCGCCGCGAATCATGGCGTCCGCCAGCGACAGCCCATAGAGAAAACCCGAGCAAGCTGCGACTATATCCAGAGCCGCAGCTTTATTCGCGCCTAACGCAGCCTGAATCAAACAACCAGTCGAAGGCAGAATTTGATCCGGCGTAACCGTCGCGCAAAGTATCAAGTCGATTTCAGACGCATCGATGCCGGCGCGCTCGATCGCTTCGCGCGCTGCGCGCACCGCAAACTGTGAAGTGTATTCGCCGGGCGCGGCCTTCCGCCGTTGCTTGATGCCGGTGCGCGAAGTAATCCACTCGTCAGAAGTGTCGACGATCTTTTCCAGGTCGGCATTAGTCAGAATGCCTTCCGGATATGAATGGCCGGTGCCAAGAATGCCTGAGTTAACGTTGGACATTGATAAGCTATGCGCCTCAACATATGCCGCCTGATATACCGCCTGGAAAAACAGGACTGGTTCTGCCAGGCGACCATAGAGTGCGGCCACGCAACCGCGACTCAGTTAAAACCTATCAGGCATTCTGCTCCACGTGGACGATTTCACGGCCTTTGTAGTAACCGCACTTGGGACAGACGCGATGCTGCATGCGGGGCTCCTGGCAATTGGGACAGACGACGGTTTGCGGTGTCCGCAGCGCATCGTGCGCCCGCCGCTTACCGCGGCGCGATTTTGAGTGACGACGTTTTGGATTTGGCATAGTTACTCCACAAAAGATTTTAATTTCAGATTTTGGATTTGCAATCGCTCGGCATCTAGTTTCGTTAAGAGCAATCGGAAATCTAAAATCGCAAATTCTCGAGTCCCTGCCAGCGCGAATCATTTGCTTTGTTTTCACACTGACAACCGCCCTGGTTCCTGTCAATCCCGCAAACCGGGCATAAGCCTTTGCAGTCTTCGCGACACAAAACTTGTGCGGGCACTGCCAGCAGGATTTCCTCGCGCACCAGATCGTCCAGCTCGATGGCTTCGCCGTCAAAGACAGCCAGGTTGAGGTCTTCTTCCTGCAACTCGTGCTGCTGTTCCGCGCGCCAGCTTACCGCCGTGACGAATCTTTCCTTGAACTCGGCACCAATCGACAAGTTAACCGGCTGCAAACAACGATCGCACGCGGTCGTGATTTTGGCGCGCAACTCTCCGCTCAACTCGACTTCCTCATCGTCGCGCCTAACCCGGCCGGAAACCTCAGCCGGCTCAACCAATCCGACCTCGTCGTCATCCAGTGACAGCTCGCCCGGTTCGTAAGTCCGCGAAAACTTATCGCCCTCTTGTTCCAGCCTATCAAGCTCGATCCGCATAGCTGAATCATTTCGAAGTAATCATAGAATGCATCAGGGGGCGGAGCGCAAAGTCGCTAATTATAACCGCGGGTCGGTCTCTGTCAAAGCGAGGGCGCGGACTCAACCGTTCCTGCTCGCCTTGCCCGTCGCCTTGCGCGCTTTCTTTTCGGGTTGCGAAGAGCTGGAGGTTTCCGAAGGTTTTTCGCTCAGCTTGTTACATTCTGCTCGCCACATTGATTCCAGCCGGCTGTTGTCCACCACGCCACACTCGTTGAGGATTTCAACCAGGCTTTTGACCAGAGCGTGATTGGTGTAAGCCGTCTCGGATTGCCGAAGCAACAACTTCAGGCCCTGCTCGAGCCGCTCAGCCAGCCGGGCCAGAGTGTTCTCGAGCATCGTTAGACGCTCCAATAAGTGCTCTTCGTGAGGCGTGGTTTCCGCCGGATCAACCCGGACTGAAGGCGGCTGCACGACAATCATTAATCTGGTGCCACAACGCAGACAGAACTCCTGCCCCAACGGATTCGCCGCGCGGCACTTCTGACAGAAATGTGAAATGGTGCGTTGCTGCATTATTCAGAGCCGAGCTTAGTACTCATAAAACCCGCGGCCCGCCTTCTTTCCCAACCATCCTGCGTCAACGTAACGCTTCAGCAAAGGGCAGGGCCGATACTTCGAATCGTTGAATCCATCATGTAGCACGTTCATGATCGCAAGGCAAACATCCAGACCGATGAAATCAGCCAGCGTCAACGGCCCCATCGGATGATTCATCCCGAGTTTCATGATGCCGTCGATGCTCTCGCGTGTCGCTACCCCTTCATAAAGCGCAAATATCGCCTCGTTGATCATCGGCATCAATACGCGGTTGGAAATAAATCCGGGTGAGTCCTGGCATTCCAGCGGCGTCTTGCTGAGCTTTTCCGTCAACTCGCAAATCTTTTCGTACGTTTCGTCGGAAGTCGCAGCGCCGCAAATAATCTCGACCAGCTTCATTACCGGCACGGGATTCATGAAGTGCATCCCGATAACTTTGTCCGGCCGCCGGGTCACCGCGCCCAGTTTCGTGATCGAGATTGAAGAGGTGTTTGACGCGAGAATTGCCTCAGGCTTGGTAACACCGTCCAGGGATTTGAAGACCTCAGTCTTAACCTCCAGGTTTTCAGTGACCGCTTCGACCACGATGAAAGCATCGCTCAGCCCACCAATGTCGGTCGTCGTCCTGATGCGCGTCATGATCGCGCTCTTTTCATCAGCGCTCAGTCTTTCCTTGTCGACATCACGTTGCAAACTCTTGTCGATCGCAGTCATGCCCCGGGCCAGGAACTCCTGCGCCACGTCGCGCATCACGACGTCGAATCCGGCACGCGCCGCTACCTGGGCGATGCCCGCACCCATCGTGCCCGATCCAACTACGCCGAGGATTTCACTCATGCTTATCGCCTAACTCGCTTTGCCAAATCCGCCAGTGGCTGAGCGCCGTGCAAAGCATCCTGCAATTCAATTTCGCTGGTGACTGAATCTTTTCCGCCGTAAAGTCTGACGCCGCCTTCGCTCTTGAGGAACTTGAATGTGTAGATCCCCAACGCTGTGCCAACCGGAATGTTGAGGAGCGAAATGACCGCCAGCGCGAGCGCCAGAGGCTTTACCCAACGGCTTCGCTTTCTCAACCCCTGACCAACAAGCAAAGGGAGCAAGCCCACTACCAGGAAAAGAATTGCGACGACGATGATTCCGACGACGATCCAGGAAGTCGCCATCAACTCTGCCAGGGGCGTAACCAACTTCGCTACGAAAACCAAAAGCAGCAGACCCACTACAGTAAGTCCGTGGATCGCGCCGTAGATGAACCATAGCGTGGCGAGTGTCTTGTTGTGCTCCGCAGCGGTCATCCAGGTTCAGCGCCAATCGCCCGGCGCAGCGGAGGTCGGCGTTACACTGTGCGCCGAGTCGCCGCTTTGCCGTTGCCATTCCTCCGGAGGTAGGGGTGGACCTTCCTGCTTCTTGACGTCATAGAGTTGCTTGCCAACATCGCTGAACAGAAACCAGAAGGTGTAGACGGCAACCGCGGTTCCAACGGGAAAACTCATCGCCGCAACCACGCCGCCAACAATCCCGGCAACCTTTGCCCAGGGCCGGCGCTTGAGCAAAGCGTATCCGGCAACAATGGAAGGAATAGTCGTCGCAATGTTAAAGATGCCAGCAAAAACAAGTATCACGCCCAGAAATGCTGGCGGCGGTGGGCCGCCCATCTCTTGTGATCGGCTATAAATATTCTCAAACATGAAACCCACAACAGCCAGCGACGCAATCATCATCAAGACGTGAAGTCCAGCATAACCGACATGTGCCAGTCCGACGAATCTGTTGTGTTCCTGAGGAGTCATCTCCGCGCGTTACCGCTCTATCGCCATTGCTACCGCATTTCCCCCGCCCAGACACAGCGCGGCAATGCCGCGATGCGCAGCGCGCCGCTTCATTTCGTAAAGCATCGTGGTCAGAATGCGCGATCCGGATTGTCCAATCGCGTGGCCGAGCGCAACAGCTCCGCCATTGACGTTGAGCTTCTCCGGGTCCAAACCAAGTTCACGCGTGATCGCCACAGCCTGAACTGCGAAGGCTTCATTCAACTCGATCAGATCGACGTCGTTCAGCGCCCATCCGGTCTTTTTCAAAAGCTTCTTAATCGCCTCAACCGGCGCCATCATCACCAGCTTCGGTTCAATGCCCGAAGTCGCTTGCCCGACAATGCGAGCTAACGGCTCGACGCCGAGCGCGTGAGCACGTTCGGCTGAGGAAACAACCAATGCGGAAGCCCCGTCGTTCATGCCTGGAGCATTGCCGGCCGTGACTGTGCCGCCTTCTTTGAAAGCCGGCTTCAGTTTGCCGAGCGATTCCAGCGACGTATCTTCACGCACCGGCTCGTCGGTATCGAAAACAACTGGCCCGCCCTTCTTTTGCGGAATCTCTACCGAGACGATTTCTTCCTTGAATTTTCCCGACTTGATCGCCGCCGCGGCCTTGCGATGAGAGTTCAACGAGTACTCATCCTGTTCCTGCCGCGACACCTGAAAGCGCTCGGAGACCACTTCGCCGGTGCAGCCCATATGCTGGTCGTCAAACGCGCACCAGAGGCCATCATTGATCACCGAATCGACAATCGCCCCGTGGCCGAGGCGATAGCCTTCGCGTGCCTTTGGAAGCAGATAAGGCGCGTTGGACATCGATTCCATGCCGCCGGCAACTACGATTTCGGTATCTCCAAGCTGCACGCCCTGCGCCGCCATCATCACGGCCTTCAATCCCGAGCCGCAGACCTTGTTGACGGTCACGGCGGACACCGTGTCTGGTAGTCCGCCTCTTAGCGCAGCCTGACGCGCAGGATTTTGACCGAGTCCCGCCTGGATTACGCAACCCATAATTACTTCGTCAACGTCTGCCGGAGCGACGCCGGCGCGCTTCACTGCTTCGCGCACCACGATCGCGCCCAGGTCAGTTGCTTTGAAACTCTTGAGCGCGCCGAGAAACTTTCCCACTGGCGTGCGCACGGCGCTGATGATTACTGCTTCCTTGTTTATCGTCATGATGAATTAGTTCTCGTTACAAATTAGCATGACCGCTAATTCCAAACAGTGTCAAGCAAGCTACGAGATCGTTGATGTCGACCGGCGAGCGGTGATCCGCAGATTACGCAGATTTCGCAGACTGACCAGCAAAACGAAAGGCAATGGTTGACTCCATCAGGGAGTAATCTCAGCCTCGCCGTTTAGTCATCATCTGTGTAATCTGCGAAATCTGCGTATGCTTTTACCGGGCGATGGCGCCGGCAATTAGTGATCATGACCGACGAGCAAGAGCCGCTGGCGCTCCGGATTGCGAATCAGATTGAGGCTCAAACCTCCATGGCCATAGGTTTCGACTTCCACAAGGATCTTCAGTCCCGGATCATTTCTCACCAGGCCGGCATATTCACGTTCCCATATGACGGCCACTGCCTGGGGATCAGTTCCCAGAGCCGCGAGCAGTTTCTGGTCGTCGAGCTTCGTATCATTGAGGTCACCAGTGATGCGTTCGACCAGGTGAGGCGAAGAAAGATTGAATGCCAGGGAGTTTGCCCACTCATCCGCGGCGCGTGATATGTAGACAACGCGACCTGCCGGTATGCGGGCGGCAAGTTGCGGCATCGGTTGGTAGCGCAGAAAAGCCGGCAATAGGATCAATTGCATGCTCATCATCGTCGCCCAGATTGCCGCTGCCAGTATCAAGGATGCTTGCCAGGTCTTTCGTCGCCTGACCCAGATAAAAACCAATAAGAGTCCAACTAACGCCACTACCGGCGGTAAGAAGCGCAAAGAGCTCTGGACCGACAGGAGTACGGCGGCTCGCAGCGTTAGCAATGCGATTGCAAGTAACATCACGCCACAAATGACAAGAAAGCCGGCTGCAATGCGCCGGGAAAATTTCGGCAATCTCTCGGCGTTTGCGATTAGCGGCCCGATAATCATGGCTGCCGCGGGCATCGCCGGCAGAAGATAATAATCGCGTTTGAAACTGGCAAGCGAAAACAGGACGACTGTGTACACCAGCCAAAGATAAAGAATGCGTGTGACACCTCTCGAGGTTCGTTCCCTCTCCGCCCGCCGCCAATCAAACCAAGCCGCCGGAATTGCCAGCAAGGACCACGGCGCAAAATCACTGAAGAAGGCCGCTAACTCATACCAAAAAGGCCGGCTCCCGCTTTCGTAGATTTGGCCCGTGAAGCGCTGAAGATTTTCTCCTAGAAAGAAGAATCGCAGCGGCCCGAGGCCGACACGCGCATAGACGAGAAAGAAATACGGCGCTGCAATAGCCAGGAAAACACCGAGGCCGGGCAATATCCGAAGTCGTTTGAAGCTCGCGCGATCCCGGCGGACTATCAGCTCCAAACCGATCGGAATCGCCACCAGCGCCAACGCCACCGGCCCTTTCGTCAGCACACCCAGCGCGAGCGCCACATATCCTACAAAGACCAGCTTTCGCGATCGAGGTGTCTGTTCCGTCAACGCTGCGATGAAGCAGGCGAACGCTGCCGTCACGCAAAGTGTCAGCAGCATGTCGCTCATGGCCAGGCGCGCGAAACTAACAAATAGATAGCTGGATGCGAGCGTCGCGACGGAAATCAGACCGGCTCGATTCCCATAGCGCCACGTCCCCAACAGGTAAACGATCGCGAGCACCCCAATCGCGGCCAGCACCGATGGAAGTCTGGCCGCGCCGTAACTTGCGCCGAATAACTTGTATGACGCCCCAATCAACCAGTAAGTGAGCGGAGGCTTGTTGAGTTGCAACTCGTCGGGAGCATGCGGCGTCAACCACTCGTGGTGCTCGACCATCGAACGCGCCCCCAGCGCAAAATAGCTTTCCGCGCGCACGAATTCCTTGTAAGCCCAGATGTCACTAAGAAAGAATGTCGCCGCGAATGCGATCAGAATGAAAAAGGCGCGATGTTTCTTAATTGCCGTCATGAAAGCATTCAAACTTCGGTGACCCTCCCGCTTCGTTAACGTAGTCTCTTTGGCAATGTCGGATCAGTCAAGGTAGCCAACCAAAAGCCTTCTCATTAGCACCTCGCTTCAGCGGGGTGTGGGAGTAAAACGCATGATCTCGCAGGCGTTTCAACGGCTTGCAAACCATTGAAATGGTTATCCAGCTGGTTCCGCATCCCTTCGTAGTCACCTCGCTGAAGCGAGGTGCTAATGAGACTGCGCGTTCACACTGCATGGTTCGCCTCAAATTGAAAACCATCGCACGCGAGTGTTAGACTCGCCACTTGAAATTCAACCTCTTAATCTTTCTGACTTACCGAACCAACTAATCATGCAGGCACTGATTCTGGCTGGAGGAAAAGGCACACGGCTGCGTCCATTAACGGTTTATACTCCCAAGCCAATCGTGCCGATCTGTAACCGGCCGTTCTTGCTTTACCAGATCGATACGCTGCGCCGCGCCGGAGTGACTGACATAACGCTTTCGCTTTCTTATCAGCCCGAGAAGATCGAACAGCAACTTGGCGACGGTTCCAATTTTGGCGTCAAGCTAAAGTACACGGTCGAGCCACAGCCGATGGGCACCGCGGGCGCCTACAAGTTCGCCGAAGATCTGATTCGCGAGCCGACGGTGGTTTTCAACGGCGACATTCTTACCGACCTCGATCTGAAAACCGTCATTCGTCAGCATAAAGAGCGCAACGCCGTGGCCACCATAGTGCTGACGCCGGTCGAGGACCCCAGTGCTTATGGAGTCGTTGAGACCGAAGGTGACGGGCGCGTGCGGCGGTTTCTGGAAAAACCGAAGCCTGACGAGAGCACTTGCAAGAACATCAACGCCGGAACCTATGTGCTCGAGCCGCAGGTGCTCGATTTGATTCCGCGCGGTGAGAATCATTCGTTTGAATATGGTCTGTTTCCCCGGCTGCTGGAAAATGGTGAAGCATTCTTTGCTCACATCCCGCAGAGGACTTATTGGATGGACATCGGCACGCCGTCCCGGTATTTACAGGCGCATCACGACCTGCTCGCCAATCGCGTTTCGCGAATTCATATCAAGGACCGGCGCGGCAAGTTCGACGCAGCGACGCATTCGACGATCGACGAGCTGTCAATAATCGCGGACGAATGCACAATCAAACCGGGCGTCGAAATAGTCAACTCGGTTTTGGGGCGTGGTTGTTATATTGAGGAGCGCGCGCGGATTGAGAACTCCGTGATCTGGAGTCACACGCGCGTCGGCACCGCGGCCCAGGTCCAGGACGCAATTGTTGGTCGCGGCAGTCACATTGGCCGGGCGACGCTGGTCGGGCCGGGAGCGGTACTTGGCGACAAAACGTCGCTGACGGATTACACCAGGACCTGCGCCTAGCTGGATCCTGAAAACTGTCGCTCTCTGGTAACGACTCGTCAACGATCCACGAAATCACACGAAATAGGCCGGATTGAACGTCTTCTTCGTGCTCGGTTCGTGTGGGTTCGTGGATTTCATTGATTTTTCAGCAGCCTTGCTGGAGGCACTAGGACGTCGCCCGCTTCCGTCACGCGCAGGATGCGCGTGCCACTCAAAGAAAGGACCAAGATCGTGAACTGGGATAGTTTTCGCGCGTACGATATTAGGGGCGTTTACCCGACTGATCTGGACGAAGAGGCATTCTACCGAATCGCCAAAGCGTACACCTACCTGTTTCATCCGAAGACGATGGTCGTCGGAATGGACGCGCGCGCGTCGGGCCCGGCATTAAAGAAATCTCTCACGGCCGGCTTTGTTGATGCCGGAGTTAACGTCATCGATATCGGCGGAATCACGACGGACATGATTTACTACGCCGTCGGATCGTCGGACGAGTATTCCGGAGGCATCGTCGTATCGGCCTCGCATAATCCAAAAGAATACAACGGCGCAAAAATGGTCCGCGAAAAGGCGGCAGCGATTTCTTCCGACAACGGGCTCTTTGAGATTCGCGACATCATCAAAGCCGGCAAAGACCTAAGCGTAACGTCAGAAACAAAAGGGACCGTAACAGAGAAGAACGTGCTCAACGGCTACGTCGAGCACGTGCTCAGCTTCATCGATCGCGATCTCATCAAGCCATTTCGAGTCATCGCCAACGCAAACTTTGGATATGTCGGCGGCGGCGTTCAAATCATCGCCGACAAATTGGGCCTAAACCTAACCACCCTTAATTTCACACCTGATGGGACCTTTCCCAAAGGCACGCCGGATCCTATGCAACCCGCGAATCGCGCCGAAACCGAAAGCATGATGCGTCAGGGCGGTTTCGACCTGGCCGCAATTTGGGACGCCGATGCCGACCGCTGCACGTTTCTCGATGAAAAGGGCGAGTTCATTTCCGGGGCTTACGTTACTGCTCTGCTGGCCGACGTGCTGTTGACCAAGCACGGCGGAAACAACAAGATCATCTTCGATCCGCGCGTGATTTGGCCCACCATGAAGGTTTGCGAACAACACGGCGCCGAAGCGATCATCTCCAAGAGCGGGCACGCCTTTATTAAGGATCGGATGCGAAAGGAAAACGCCATCTTCGCCGGCGAGATGAGCGCGCACTACTACTTTCGCGAAAACTTTTATGCCGACAACGGAGTGATTCCCTTCCTGCTGGTCCTGGAACATCTCTCTCGCACCGGCCAATCATTTTCTCAACTCATGCGGCCTTACATGGAAGGTCACTACATGTCCGGTGAATTGAACTATCGGGTCGAGGACATTAAAAAAGTTATCAGTGAAGTAAAGGCTCGATTCAGCAGCAGAGGCACGGAAGACTTCACCGACGGCTACTCACTGGAAGCTGAGGATTGGCGCTTCAATATTCGCCCTTCGAATACAGAACCTCTGCTGCGCTTGAATCTCGAAGCCCACAAGCCAGGGCTAATCGAGAAACTGCAGGCCGAGATCGAGTCGATCATCGGATCGAAACCTCACTAAGTTTTGGAGTGCGGTGGCAAGCGCAGCGCGACACCGCTTTCGATTGCCGTCCCAACGTTGAACCCAAAGCGCCGTCGCCGCTTCGCTTGCCGGCGCACTCCAAACCCTTCCCTCTTTTTCCGCGGCACAATGGTTGCTCGCAGACTCAAGCCGAAATCGAACGAACTCTCTTAGTTAGGGCTGTAGCGTCTTGATAGCCGGAAGGAGGGACTGAAGTATGGGGTTAATCCTACTAATAGTTCTGATCATTTTGCTGCTGGGTGCGGTGCCGGCGTGGCCATATAGCCGGAATTGGGGCTACGGTCCAAGCGGCGGACTCGGCCTGCTCGTAGTAATCGTGCTGATCCTTTTGCTGCTCAGAGTGTTCTAAGCTGGGACGCCTTCTCCGGCGCGTAGACTTCAAATCGGTCAGACGTGATTGCACTCGCCGGGTCGTCGCCGTCCCGTGTCAGAAGCCCGACCGTTAGGGAGGGCCAGCTTCGGTTGACTCCCCCGCCCGAGGAACTACAAACTCTCCCACATGCCTGAGCTTCCGGAAGTCGAGCACGTCGTGCGCGCGCTTCGTCGCGCTATCGTCGGTCGCCGAATTGTCGCCAGTGAGATCAGGCTGCCAAAGCTAATCTTTCCTACGCCGCCTTCCCTATTCAAACGAAAGCTGAAAGGTTCGACAATTACCGGCGTATCGCGCCGGGGGAAGTTCATTCTGATCGAGCTTGACAGCAACGCAGCGCTCCCTCACCGCCCCCACCCCAGCCGGGCTGCCCGTCTGGGGACCCCGGGTCGGACCACCGCCCCGAGGCGCGGGCAGCCGGTTCATCAGGGTCTCGTTCTAGTTGTGCATCTGCGCATGACTGGCAAGTTCCTTTCCTTGTCTGCCGACGACGAATTGCCAAAGCATGCTCATGCGATTTTCTATCTCGACAATGAACGGCGTCTGGTCTTTGCTGATCAACGTCAGTTCGGCGTGATGAGGTTGATTGCTCGATCGCGCGTGGGCAACACGAAAGGGATCAGTGAGCTGGCGCCCGAGCCATTCTCAGATGACTTCAGTTTGGTTTATTTGAAAGGGACTCTGGCCCGCTCGCGCCGTAGTTTGAAAACGTTGCTGCTGGATCAGACTAGGGTGCTCGGCCTCGGAAACATCTATGCGGCAGAAGCTTTATTTCGCGCGGGCATCAATCCATTCAAAAGCGCGGCCACGCTTTCAGCTCCACGGGTCGCACGTCTGCATCAGGCAATTCTCGACGTTTTGAACGACGCCATCGCGGACAGCTCAACCTCTCGCGTAAATCTGGAAGAGAAGAACGGCTTTTCTTACGGTGAAGCCTTTGAAAGGTTCTGGCAGGTTTATGAACTGGAAGGCGAACCATGCGTCAAATGCGGCGCGCGTATCCGGCGCATCGTGCATGGTGGGAGATCGACTTACTGGTGCCCGCGTTGTCAGCGAAGGTGAGCGTTCCCGGCCCCAGAAACTCGAGGTTACGGAATAGCGGAAGTGCCGAGATATCCTTCTTACGATCCGGTCCGACAATCTTCTTATCGAATTTTACCGACACTCCGATGGCCGGCCGGTCACCAATATTGCGCAGCGAGATGAAGAGGAGGCCATGGTCAAACAGAAACTCGACAATGACTTCTGGCCTGCCCGCACTGTCTCCGATAATAGAAGTCGACGACAACTGCTCAACCGGCTGAGCCTTTTGTTTGGTCATTGTCATAACTGTGGAAAGACCACGCCTCGACGACTCAAAAGTCTGTGCTACAAATTACCCACGATAAAGTCCGTCATCATCTGTCGCATGTGCTTGACCAGCACAGGGTCAGTCACGCCGTGGCGTGACTTGGGATAGATCATCAACTGCACTTGCTTGCCCGCCTTCTGCAATTCATAAAGGAACTGGACTGTGTTGGCCATGTGCACGTTGTCGTCGATCGCGCCATGAATCAAAAGCAGCTTGCCGTGCAGGTCTTTAGCAAAATGCACTGGAGAGCTTTTCCGGTAACCTTCCGGATTGTTCTGTGGCGTGTCCATGTAGCGCTCGGTATAGATCGTGTCGTAATTCCGCCAGTCCGAAACCGTGCCGCCGGCGATACCAATCTTGAACGTCTGGCTGTGCGTCAAGGCGTAGCTCGTCATATAGCCACCGTAGCTCCAACCCCAGAGACCTATGCGCGAACCGTCCACGTAAGGCTGAGTTTTCAGCCACGCAAAGCCATCCTCCAGATCGCGCAACTCTAGTTCGCCGAAGTTCTTGTAAACGGGCCAGGCTGACTGAACACCCTTGTTGCTGGCCGTGCGGTTGTCACACATCCAGATGATATAGCCTTTCTGCGCCAGCATCTGATGCCACATGTAAGTTGAGCCGCCCCACGCGTTGCGCACCTGTGGCGCCTGCGGCCCGCTGTAGGTATACGACATGACCGGATATTTCTTTGAAGGATCGAAATCCGGCGGCTTGATCATCATTGCTTCCATGGTAAAGCCGTCGCGCGTTTTCACATTTACGAATTCAACCTTGCCCAGCTTGTACTGCTTCAAAGCGTCCACCTTGTTTTCGTCAATCACGCGCACAAGTTTTCCGGCTGAGTCAAAAACGCGAACCTGTTGCGGCGTGTTGACGTCATTCCAAAAATCAACGAAGTGCGAAGCACCTGAATTAAATGAAGCGCGATGACTTCCTTCTGCCGAAGTCACTCGCGTCATGCCGCTTCCGTCCAGCTTGATCGCATATTCGTGATTGGCGATGTAGCTGTGCTCGGTGCCGCTAAAGTAAATAGTTCCCTTCCCTTCATCGACTTCGTCCAGCGAACGCACATCCCAATCGCCATTGGTAACTTGTTTGATGAGCTTGCCGTCTGCCGCGTAATGATAGAGATGCCGCCAGCCGCTGCGATCGCTGAGCCATAGGAACGTTCCATCGCCCAGCCAACGCATACCGTCATCTATAGCTTCAACCCACGCTTTGGTCTGTTCGCGAAACATCGTGGTGAACTTTCCGTCGTCAGGGTTGGCGGAATTCAGATCCAGAAAACTCTGGATGCGGTTCTGCGCCTGATACCAAACCTTCTTGCCGTCAGGCATCCAACCAACGCGCACAATGAGTAGATCGTCAGGCTGATACTTGTAAGTATCGACCCAGCGAATATCGCCACCGGCCGCACCCGCCACGCCGAGCTTTACGGTCGGGTTCGGATCGCCGGCTTTGGGATACGGTGTGACCTCGACATTCTGATCCAAAGGAATGTGGTCGACTACGGTGAACTCCGGCACCGGGTGCTCATCGATGCGCAGGAAGGCGATGCGCGTCGAGTCCGGGCTCCACCAGTAAGCGCCAAAATTTCCGCGGCCATAGACTTCTTCCTGGTAAACCCAATCCAGACGGCCGTTCAGGACTTTCGGGTTGCCGTCGCGCGTCAGCGCGCGCTCTCGCTGCGTCGCGATGTCCTCGACAAAGAGATTGTTGCTGCGAACAAAACTGATCATCTTGCCGTCGGGGCTAAAGCTTTCGCCGACTTCCTCTTCCGGATTGTTCGTTAACCGCACGGCGCGATCGCTCCCAAGTTCGTAAAAGAAGAGATCGTTTGATTGATTGATGAGGACGGCGGTCTCTTCCGGATTCATTTGATAGGCAGTTTGATTCGCCAGGCGTTTTGCCGTCTCCTTGCTGATGCCGGAGAGAGCATCGAACGCTGCTTCCATTCTCGCGGCGTTATAAAGCGGCTCTGACTTGCCGGTGATCGCGTTGACCTTGAGCAAACGCGGCGATGCCGTTCGGTCTTTGCTAACGACGATGTAATGTACGCCGTCTTTCAGCCAGCGCGGGTTAGCGGGCGTGCCGCTGAAGTTAACCCGCTTTGCCGGATCGAAAATGTCGTCGATGGTGAGCTGCTTTTCCTGGGCCACGACGGCGGCAGCCTGGAACAGAGTGAACACGAGCACTAATAATGCGTAAGAACGTTTGCGCACAAATAATCTCCTCTAAATTAGAGTCAGTTTCACTCTGCCTCGCGCGGTATCAGCTTCTTGATTAACGGGGTCAGCGCCAACAGCAGCAGTCCCGCTACGACCAAGGCGATTGTCGTCCCGATGAAAAGAATCGGTGTCTGCTCGAGCTTCTTCGGATCGACGCGACCGCCGACCAGACCAGCGATCAAGTTTCCAACTGACGAGGCGAGAAACCATATTCCCATCATCTGACCAACATACTTTCTTGGCGAGAGTTTGGTCATCGAAGAAAGACCGACCGGGCTCAGGCATAGTTCGCCTATGGTCTGGAGCAGATAGCTGACGATCAGCCACATGGCGGACACCCTAATCGCCCCGTGATTCTTCACCAGAATGTTCGCGGCCGGAATCATGACTGCAAATCCGGCGGCCGCGAATAAGAGTCCGAGAGCAAACTTTGTGGGACTGGAAGGCGACTTACCTCGTTTTCCCAGACTCACCCAGATCCACGCAAAGAGCGGCGCAAGGATGAAAATGAAGAGCGAGTTCACAGACTGAAACCAGGTGGCCGGAATCTCCCAGCGGAATATCTGGCGATTTGTAAAGTCCTTCGCAAAGAGATTGAGCGAGGTCGGGGCCTGCTCAAAAGCTGCCCAGAAGATGGCCGCGAACACAAACAGTATGAAGATGACTCCGACCCTTTTCATTTCGTCGCCAGTAAGACCTCCGAAAATGAAAATGGCCCCGAAATAAAGTACGGCGACGCCGACCAGCACATACGTCATGTAATGACCGACCGCCTGCGGGTTAACAGTGAATACGCCAAAAGCCGCGAGCAAAACCACAACCACGAGCGCCCCAAGTCCGATTGCCAGCGCAAGTTTGATGGTCAGATCGTTCCGCCGCTGCACAGCGGGGTCCGGATGACGGGAAGGATCCAGACCAAGGTCGCCCAGGGTCTTCTTTGAGCGGGCGGCAAACCAGAACAGGCCGATTAGCATGCCGACGCCAGCAGCGCCGAAGCCAAAGTGCCAGCCGATCTTCTCGCCAAGAAAGCCAGTTACGATTTGTCCGAGGAAAGCCCCGAGATTGATTCCCATGTAAAAGATCGAGAAGCCGGCATCGCGCCGCGCGCCGCCTTCTGGATAGAGATCGCCGACGATGGCCGAGATGTTTGGCTTGAGCAAGCCGGTGCCCAAAACGATTAGTATTAGGCCGAGAAAGAACGGAACCCTGGTTTGTGCGAACGATGAAAGACTGATGCAAATGTGCCCGGCTGAGATGAGCACCGCGCCGATCATAATTGATCGCCGCAGACCCAACAGCCGATCGGCCACCCACCCGCCAGGGAGCGACGCCAGGTAAACGCTGGCGGCGTAGATACCGACGATGGCTGACGCTTGATCTCGATCGATGTTGAATCCGCCATCGAGTATTGCAGCCGACATGAACAAAACGAGCAGGGGCCGCAAGCCGTAGAAGCTGAACCGCTCCCACATCTCCGTAAAGAAGAGCGTGGACAGCCCTCGCGGATGCCCGAAAAAGCTGCGATCGCTGGAAGGCAATTGTCTATTGTTGGCCGGCATGTCCATTGGTTCGCTCATAATAAAATGATCTCCGGTATTGGCCACCAACGGCGGCCCGTTCATGCTGCAACTTGGATAAAGCGTGGAGAGTTGCGAGCATTCAGCCAGAAGCGAACGGATGCTGTCAAGCCTTGGCGTGCGGCGACTTGTCGCCGCTTTTGGTATCCTTAACAGGTCAGCGCCCTTGCCAGGTGCTTGACACGCTCGCTGACCCAGGCGTATAAATTCCTTTGAAAACGTGGTGAGTTAAGGCGACTTGCGGCCACGCAAAACAAACAGCTAAACAGCTCGGCGAGTTCGAGGAAAACGAACCCAAAACTTCAGATGATTTGAAGTCCCGCGTTGTTTAGCGCGGGATTTTTTATTTTTGCGGTAATGAGGTCAGAACCGCCTGCGGTAGCAGACGGTTGAACGACGACGTTGCTGGCAATCTCTTAATAACGAAGGATCAACCGCCCGCTACCGCAGGCGGTTCTGACTCGATGCAAAACTTCCGAGAACTTCTTGACGGGGATGGCATTCACGTCTTTGACGGCGCGATGGGCACCATGCTTTACGAGCGCGGCGTCTACATCAATCGCTGTTACGACGAACTGAACCTGACCACTCCGGACCTGGTGCGCGGCATTCACGAGGATTACGTGCGGGCCGGCGCCGACATTATTGAGACGAATACCTTTGGCGCCACCTCGCCCAAGTTGAGCCAATATGGCCTCGAAGGCAGCCTGCGAAACATCAATATTTCAGCGGCGCGCCTGGCTCGCGAAGCCGCCGGAGATCGCGCGCATGTCGCCGGCGCAATCGGCCCGCTGGGATTGCGCATCGAACCCCTGGGCCCGACATCGTTCGACGAAGCAAAGGAGCTTTTCAAAGAACAGGCCGCGGCATTGCTCGAAGGCGGCGTCGATCTTTTTATCCTGGAAACTTTTTCAGATCCCGCAGAGGTCGAGCAGGCCATTCGCGCCATCCGCGAGATTTGTGATTTGCCGGTAATCGCTCAGATTGCGCTCTATACGGATGGCAACACCGCGTACGGGACCACGCCGGAAATCTTTACTGAGAAACTTGATCAATACGGCGCCGACGTACTAGGTCTGAACTGCGGAGTGGGCCCGGCGATCATTCTGGCAGCGCTGGAAAAAATGCGCGCGGTTACGACCAAGAAACTTTCGGCCCAGCCTAACGCCGGCTTGCCGCGCGACGTGCAGGGGCGACAGTTCTATATGTGTTCGCCGGAGTACATGTCGAAATTCGCCAAGCGATTCATTCAGGCGGGCGCGAAATTCATCGGCGGTTGTTGCGGCACCACGCCTTCGCATATCAAGTTCATCAGCGATGCGGTGCGGGCCGCCTCGCCCCGGGCACAGAGGGTTTTCATTCCCAGCGGCGCCCCGGCTCGCGTTGAAGAGCAGCCGGCGCTGCCCGACGTCAAAGTCATGCCGCCGGAATTGCGTTCGCACTGGTCGCGCAAGATTACTCGCGGTGAGTTTGTGACCTCGGTCGAGGTGCTGCCACCGAAAGGCGTCGATTCAAAGAAGACCCTGGATTCGATTCGGCTGCTGAAAGACGCCGGCGTCGATGGGGTGAACATTCCCGACGGGGCGCGGGCCCAGTCGCGAATGAGCGCGATGGCCACCGCCGTCCTGGTCGAACAGCAGATCGGGATTGAGTCGGTGCTGCATTACTGCTGTCGCGATCGCAATCTGCTCGGTATGATGTCGGACTTGCTGGGCGCGGCCGCGCTCGGTTTGCGCAATCTGCTTCTGATCACCGGCGACCCGCCCAAGATGGGCCCGTATCCGGATGCGACGGCCGTGTTCGACATCGACGCTATCGGCTTGACGAACATGGTCAACAAGCTCAATCACGGTTTGGACATCGGCAACAATCCCATCGGCGAGCCGACCTCGTTCTGCATTGGCGTCGGTGTCAACCCCGGCGCGATCAATCTGGAGGAAGAGATCAAACGCTTCGAATGGAAGGTCGAAGCGGGAGCGCAATATGCGATCACCCAGCCCGTGTTTGATACTGACCAGCTGCGCGACTTCCTCAAGGCGATCGAACACTGTCGCGTTCCGATTGTCGCGGGCATTTGGCCGCTGGTTTCTTTTCGCAACGCAGAGTTCCTGCACAACGAAGTTCCCGGCGTTCGCGTGACTCCCTCAATCATGGAACGCATGCGCGCTGCGTCGGCCGTCAGCAAAGAAGCCGGCCGCGACGAAGGACTGAAGATCGCCCGTGAGTCGCTTTTGGAAGTCCGCGATCAAATCCAGGGCGTGCAAGTTTCCGCGCCTTTCGGAAACGTGAAGTATGCGCTGGAAGTTTTCGAAGCCCTGCCTGAGTTTGCCGCCCAGAAAGAAGCCGCGGCGCCAGTGATCGGCTGATTGTCCGCAGATCACACGGATTACGCAGAGACTTGGCATTGAGCTGGGACTCATCTGCGCGTGCTTCCCGCTCTCTTGGGTTCTTGTTTTGCGTTCTGCATAATCTGTGTAATCTGTGGATGTCTTACCTGAGGTCCAAAGAAAACAACTCACCTCTATGCTAAAATCCCGCACGTAGTGTCCCAGGCGAAGGTTAGCAGACGAACTTACGGACGACAGCGCGTTCGCAAAATCAAAACCCGCGCGCGATACGGGCATCGAAAACTAAAGCAAATTTCCCGCACCGCCACACTCGGCGGACTTTTTCTTTCCTTTCTTAAGATCGGCATCACAGGATTCGGCGGCGGACTCGCAGTACTTACACAGATCCGGAACGTGGTGGTGCAACAGCGTGGCTGGCTCGGCGAGCCCGACTTCATAGAAGCCCTCGCCTTGGGTCAAAGCCTGCCGGGCACCAGCGCCGGTAACGCCGTCACCTATATCGGATTCAGGTTGCGGGGCTGGCGCGGCGCATCCGTCTCTCTCTCCGGTTTCGTTCTGCCATCGATGCTGATGATGATCGCGCTGGCGATTTTCTATGATGGTTTCCGAGCGCTGCCCAAAACCGACCAGTTGTTCCACGGATTCAATGCCGCAGTAGTAGCGCTGATCGCAGTGACGGCGTGGCGCATGGGCAAGCAAACGTCGAGCAAACACTGGCAACGCATTCTGATCGTTCTGGCCTTCGCCGCTGTGGTCTTTCTGAAAGCGACGGTGATCGAAGTCATTCTGTTGTCGGGACTGGTGGGAATTGGGATCGAAAGCTTCACTGAAAGACAGTTGCCGCGTCTGGAAAGAATCCGCGGATTCGCCGCCCGGCGTCAAAAGAGGATTCGCACCCGCCTGGGAATTCGGAAGCCGCGACCGCATCAGTTCGTGGGAGGATATTTGACGGAGGCGCTCGCCGAAGAGCGTCTGCGACGAATGAGTGAAGGCCTGGTGACGCAGCCGGAGGAAGGCTACGACGCTGATGAAGACAGCGATGCGGAAGACAAGCCTTCGATGGGCGCTTTTCTCTTGCCGGCGATTCCTTTTCTGGCCAAGCTCGGGTTGGCGCTTTCTCTGTCATTCATCTTTCTTCGCATTGGCGCGGTGACGTTTGGCGGCGGCTTTGTGATGATTCCGGAGATTGAAAACGAGGTCGTCAGTTCGCATCACTGGCTAACGCATCAGGAGTTTGCCGACGCCACGGCCCTGGGACAAATAACACCGGGACCGGTCTTGATCATGGCCACTTTTGTCGGCTATCGCGTCGCTGGAACGATCGGCGCCCTGCTCTCAACCATTTGTGTTTTCCTGCCGTCGTTTTTGATGACGATCGCGGCGGGGTCTTCGCTCCGACGTTTTCGCACGAATCGTCAGACACAGGCGTTTTTGCGCGGCGTTGCGCCGGCCGTCACCGGCTTGCTGGTGGCCGCCGCGTGGAGCATCGCCCGCGCCGGCATTCATACGATCATCGGCGCTTCGATGGCGGTGATCATTCTGGTGATCCTCATGCGCTTCCGGCCGAACCCATTCTGGATCCTGATCGGAGCGGGTCTGTTTCGATTCGTGATGGCGTTGGTGCTGTGGTGAGGTTTCGTGGCCATTCACGGACTACTGAACTGATGAAGTGCTCGTGCCCACAACTTTCGACCAATCCTCTTAAGGCCCAGTCTTTCTCGCAATCGCGGCGGCGAATACGGGTTTTTCTATTGTATTCCGCCAAACAAGCTGTAGAATGGCTCGTGACAACTCATAGCTCGTGCCCGTCCACTTCATAATAATTATCTCGCTTTTATCGTACTGATTGGTTGGAAGTGCCCTCGCTTTGTAGCTCAAACAAGGTGTCTTGCCGTGCAGCCAATAGGGAGGTCTTTGTGCCCAAGCCCACTCTCTTAGGAATAACAAAGGAAGCCCGAATACGTGTCTGCCATTGTCCGCAATGTAATGAAACAATCAACGCGGAATTGGATCGATGCCCGCATTGCGCTGCGCCGATAGATCCGACGACGGCCCTCGCCGACGCGGACACGTTGGAGAGAATAGGACACGCATGCAGTCAATCGGAGTATCTCCGCATCGCAGTTACCGCGCCGTTGATGGCCGTGTTAGTAGGTATCTTTCTCCCGGGTGGCTTTCTTCTCGGGCCAATATTCGCTGTGGCGGTTCTTTTTATGATAGGGCGTTGGTGGAAGAGGTATGGAAAGATCCAAACCAATGATCCTGATTTCAAAAGAGCGCGTTTCTATATGGTGGCGGTTACGGTCATCGGAATCTTCTTTCTTTGCTTAACCCTGGGGCTTGTGGCGGCATTCCTGCTGAGCGACAAGTAGGAGTGATCCGCTGTTCTTAGGGAGGGTTGCTTGACGAGCGGAAATCAGCCAACATATTTCCGCAGTGCACCTTCCAAGTCCGGATACTTGAACTCGTAGCCGGTATCCATCAGGCGCTTCGGTACGACGTACTGACTGGTCAGAAGCATTTCGTCGGCCATCTCACCAAACGCCAGACGCGCGGCAAAGGCGGGCATGGCCAGGGCCGTCGGCCGCGATAGGACGTGGCCCAACGTCTTGGTGAATACTTCATTGGTGACCGGATTAGGAGAGACGACATTCACCGGCCCACGAAATGTTTCATCGTTCAGCGCCAATTTAATCGCGCTGACTACGTCGTCGATCGCCACCCAGCTTATGACCTGTTTGCCTGAACCAACCTTTCCGCCCATTCCCATTTTGAACGGAGTCAGGAGCTTGGCCAGCATTCCGCCTTCCCGCGAGATAATTACTCCGAACCGCAGGTTGACCACGCGCACGCCCGCCGCGACAGCCGGTTCAGTCGCCTTCTCCCATTCACGACACACGCCGGCAAGAAACCCGCCGCCCGAATCGCTGTGTTCGTCGAGCACTTCATCTTCGCGATCGCCATAGAATCCCGTAGCGGAAGCGCAAAGGAACACGCGCGGCCGCTGGGCGAGTTTGGCCATAGCCTCACTCAACAGATGAGTTCCGTTGACGCGGCTATCGTGAATCTTGCGCTTTTGATCTTCCGTCCAACGGCCGGCCGCCACGTTTTCGCCGGCGAGATTTATGATCGCCTCGAAACCTTCCAGGCGCGCGGGATCCATCGCGTCCTGATTTGGGTGCCATTCTATTTCGCCCGGCTTCGGGGTCGAGCGAACCAGACGCGTGACTTCAGCGCCATCCGTTTCCAGTGTCGGAATGAGCGCCGAGCCTATCAGCCCACTGGCACCCGCGATCAAGACTTTCATGCTCTCGGTCTCCTTGAGCAAACCGCCTGCATGCAGACAGTTTGACTTGGGTTAGATCGAAATTCGGTGAATTGATTAATCCTAACCCAGCGATTCCAAAGATGCTATCAGTGATACCAATTTCACCGGGGAAAAACAGGCTGATGACTATCCAAAGCATGCAAGATCCGTTGGATTGAATTTCTTCCACAACCCTGTAGAATCCGCGCGCTATTTTGAACCGAGCTCCCCTCAGGCACCGCGTCCGCATGCTCGCCCTCATAGTCGCTGGCGTGGCCGGGATCTGTCTGGTTGCCCTTCGACCCGCGCGCACTCAATCAACAGGCCTTCGACGTATCAGCAATACTACCGACGAAGGCATAAACATTAATCCGTCGATTAGCGGTGACGGCAAGACAGTCGTCTTTGAATCGACCGAAGACATAGCCGGCGCGGGTGGCACCGATCATCTCCGCGCGATTCGCGCAAACGTTTCCGTCGATCCGGCGACCTTCTTCCAAATGGGCGGCACCCGTGCGCCAGCGGCAGGGATTTCCCAGGATGGATCGCGCATCGCGTTTGCCTCAAAGGACGATCCGCTGGGCACGAACCCTGACGGTAATTCCGAAATCTTTTTGTTCGATGGCGCCAAGCTGATTCAGATAACCAACACCTCGCCGGGCGAAATTGCAAATCGCGTCCGGAACGGAAACTTTCAGCCGTCGATTTCCGACGACGGGCGGTTTATCGCTTTCTCGTCAAATCGCGATCTGGTCTCTCAAAACTCTGACGGTAATCTGGAAATCTTTGTTTACGACACGGTCGCCAGTAGCTTCGTTCAGTTGACCAACTCTTCGGGAATAGTTGGTTTCAGCGATGCCAAGATTAGCGGCAACGGAGTCAGTGTGGCCTATATTCGCGACAACGGGGTGACTCCGAGCGTTAGTCGCGATCTGCTGCGCCAACTGCGCGCCGACCCGGGTCCGGTTACGATTTTAGCGGCCAATGTCCCATCGCTCTTGATGACTTACGGGCGAGCAATCAGCGACGACGGCACGCGCGTTGTTTATTCCGGCGAGACCGCGACGAACTCGAGCCAGGTATTCCTGTACGACGGTCGCAACACTTCGACAGTACGGCAAATCACTTTCCTCGGCGTCCGAGTGACTGAAGTTCCGCTGCACCCGACCATCAGCGGTGACGGCACGCGGGTCGCCTTTGTCACGCGCCGCTCGATCTCAGGCTTTAGCAATTCAGACAACAGCATAGAGCTTTACACTTATGACCTGGCGGTCGGGCAGTTTGCGCGCGTCACCAACGCGCCCGCGGAAGCCGATGGGTTTGACGGAAGTACTCTGGCGACTGAAGTAGTCTCTTCACTTAATGACGACGGCACGATTGTAGCTTTTAATTTTCCGCGCGCTTTGTCCGGCCCGGTCACTGCCGGGCTGGAAAACAGATCAGAGATTTATGTGACCGCCACGGCTGCCCGGCCGCCCTTCGGCGCCTTGACCGCAATCCTGAATGGAGCTTCGCTTGGCAACGAACCGTCTTCAATCAAAGCCGTAGCGCCGGACAGCATCGCAGTGGCGCGGGGCAATGCGCTGGCTAACACCACCACGCAATCGCTGCGTTTACCGAACGGTAGCTTTCCCACGAACGTTGGCGGCACCACCGTTACCGTGAACGGCCGAGCGGTCCAAATCTTTTTCGTCTCGCCGGGCCAGGTCAATTTTCTCGTTCCTCCACAGACTGAGATAGGAACCGCTGACGTCGTCGTGACGAACGCCGACAACTTCCCTTCGCGCGCCAGCGCCCCGACGCTGCGTGCCGCGCCCGGGGTGTTCACCAAAAGCGGCGACGGCGCCGGCCAGGGCATGATCCTGAATAGCGACACTTTACAGGAAGGCCCGTTTGATCCGACTAGCGGCAATCTACGTCTCAGTATTTTCGCGACCGGCGCGCGTAATGGTGTGCAGACTTTGGTGAACATCGGCGGCCGCGTCGTTAATGCTGAATCAGTCATGCCTTCGCCGGACATGCCAGGGCTTGATGAAGTCCACGTACGCGTGCCTGCCGGCCTGCGCGGCGCGGGCGCGGTTAATCTGTCGGTACAGTCGGACGGGCGGGATAGTAATCCGGTAACCGTCACCTTCACCGGCGACTCCAGCCGCGCTGTTTTCATTAACGAATTGCTGGCTGATCCAGCAGACGGCATCGCCGGAGACGCCAATCACGACGGAGTTCGCGATGGAACGCAGGACGAGTTCATCGAATTAGCGAACGGAACGGCAAGCGATGCCATCAGCGTAGGCGGCTGGACTATTCGCACGCGCACCACCACCGGAACGACGGAAACCACACGCTTCACTTTCGCCGCGGGCACCACGCTTCCCGCCGGCGAAGCGATCGTCGTGTTTGGCGGCGGCGGAGCGGGCTTTAATCCCAACAATGGCGTATTTGGTTGTGCCCAGGTGTTCAAGGCTTCTTCGTCGGCGGGACTTTCACTAACCAATTCAGGTCTCACCATTTTGATCCGCGATGGAGCAGGCAATCTGATCACGCAGTTCGCCTACGGTGGATCAACGGGCCTGGACGGCGACAACAATCAATCGCTAACGAGATCTCCGGAAATCACCGGGAATTTCGTGCAGCATACGTCCGCTGTGGGCGCCAATGGACGAAGGTTCTCGCCTGGATTGAAGGTTGACGGCACGCCCTTTGGCAATTGTCCCAGTCATCTGACCAGCGTCACGATAGCGCCGCCGAGCGCGAGCATAACCGCCGGGCAAACGACGCAGTTCACCGCGCAGGCGTTCGATCAGTTTGGCCGGTCCATGAACGGCGTCACGATCAATTTTGCTTCGGACAATACGACGGTGACCACGGTTGATTCCGTCTCGACGAACTCGAGCCCGGGTACTGCGACCGCAACGGTCAGCGGGCACAACCCGGGGACGGCCTACATCACCGCTTCGGCGACCGACGGGAGTGCCACCGTCAACAGTACTCAATCCACCGTGACGGTCACGGGTCCGGCGCTGTCGATTAACGATGTCAGCGTAAACGAGGGCAACTCTGGGCCAACAACTTTGACTTTCACTGTCAGCCTGTCACAACCGGCACCACCCGCGGGAGTAACGTTTGATATCGCGACTCAGGATGGCAGCGCCGCCGTCGCCGACAACGATTACGCGCCCCGCCGCCTAACCGCGCAGACAATCCTCGCTGGCCAACAGACCTACAACTTTGACGTGACGGTACAGGGCGATGTAAACATCGAGGCGAACGAGAACTTCTTTGTTAATGTCACCAACGTATCCGGAGCAAGTGTCGGGGATGGGCAGGGACTGGGAACGATCCTAAATGACGATAGCCCGGTGCTCAGCGTCAGCGACGTTTCGACGAACGAAGGCAACAGTGGGACGACTACCTTCACATTCACGGTCAGTTCTACCATCCCGGCGCCCGCAGGCGGAATCACTTTCGACATTGCCACTCAGGACAACACCGCTACCGTCGCCAGCAACGACTACGTGGCCCGAGGTCTCACCGGCCAAACCATCCCGGCCGGCCAACAGACCTATACCTTTGATGTCACCGTTAATAGCGACACTTTGGTCGAGCCAAATGAAAGGTTCTTTGTCAACATCACAAGCGTCACTAACGCGAGTGTCGGCGATGGTCAGGGCGCAGGAACGATTCAGAATGACGATGCGGCGCTCATGGTGGTCAGCCAGGTCTACGGTGGCGGTGACAATTCAGGCGCGCCGTTCCGTAATGACTTTGTCGAAATCTACAATCGCGGCACGACGACCGTAGACTTCTCAGTCACGCCTTACTCAGTCCAGTACGCGAGCGTCGGTTCCAATTTCAGCAGTTCCAAGACGAATCTGACCAGCGGTACCATCGCTCCCGGCCGTTACTTTCTGGTTCAGGAAGCGGGCGGGACGACCAACGGCGTCGCGTTGCCGGCACCCGACGCCACAGGATCTATCGCCCTGGCCGCCACTTCGGGCAAGGTCGCGCTTGTCGTCGGCACCAACGCGCTGGTGGCGGCGAGTTGTCCGGGCGATGACGGTTCGTCTCCCTTCAATCCGAACAACGCCGCGATTGCCGACTTTGTTGGTTACGGGAGTACTGCCGCCAACACCGGTCATTGTTATGAAGGAGCCGGGCCAGCCAGTGCGACGTCCAACACGACTGCGGACTTTAGAAAGGCGGGCGGATGTGTGGAGACGAACCAGAACGGAGCGGACCTTTTCGTCGCTTCGCCCAGTCCGCGCAACAGCAGTTCCCCGATTGGAGACTGCAAACCTGAGGTCACAATCAATGATGTAACGGTCACGGAAGGAAACAGCGGAACGGTCAATGCCACCTTCACCGTTTCGCTTTCCGCCGCCAGTGGGCAAACCGTGACCGTGAACTACGCAACTACCGACGGAACCGCCGTTGCCCCCGCGGATTATCAATCGCAGAGCAACCTGCTCACTTTCAATCCCGGCGATCTGACAAAGACCATCACCATCCTGGTTAACGGCGACACGCTGGACGAGCCAGGCGAAACTTTCTTCGTCAATCTTTCCAATGCCACGAACGCGGTGCCGCTCGACAATCAAGGTCAGGGCACAATCAACGATAACGATCCGGCCCCTTCGCTCTCAATCAATGACCTGTCTATTGCCGAAGCCGACAGCGGTACCACGCCGTTCACTTTCACCATTAGTCTTTCCGCGGCCAGTGGCCAAACCGTTACGGTGAATTACGCGACCGCTGACAGCTCGGCCGCGGCCGGCAGTGATTATCAGTCTGCAAGCGGCAGTCTGACCTTCAATCCGGGCGACACTTCGAAGCCAGTGACAGTACTGGTCAACGGCGACACGAGTTTCGAACCGAATGAAGTTTTCTTCGTAAATCTGACCGGTCCGACCAATGCCAGCGTCTCTGATAATCAGGGACAGGGCACGATCATCAACGACGATGCAGCGCCGCCGACTCCCACGCTCTTCATCAGTGACGTGAACATCGCTGAGGGGAACAGCGGAACCTCTCTGGCTACATTTACTGTGACGCTGTCGCCGTCGAGCGGCTCGACCGTAATGGTGGATTACGCCACCGCGAATGGCACGGCAACTACGGCGGGCGGTGATTATCTGCCGGCGAGCGGGACGCTCATCTTCAGCCCGGACGATACCAGTAAGCCGATCAGCATCACCATCAATGGCGACACGCTAGTTGAGCCGGACGAAACCTTCACGGTAAACCTGTCGAACGCCACTGGCGGAGCAACGATCGGCACGCCTTCAGCAACCGGAACCATCCAGAATGACGACACGGCGTTGCTGGTCATCAGTCAGCTCTACGGCGGCGGCGGAAATTCGGGAGCAACTTTCAAGAGCGATTTCATCGAACTCTTTAATCGTGGTACCACGACGATTGATTTCGCAGTCACGAATTACTCGTTACAGTACGCTTCGTCGACCAGCAACTTTGGCTCAACCCTTGCTTCACACAAGTTTGATCTCGTATCAGGCACAGTCGCGCCTCACCAGTATTTCCTCGTCAAACTTGAGGGCGGAGCGAGCGGTGCGGACTTGCCCGTCGCGGATGCCACGGGCAGCATTTCGATGGCCGCCAGCCTGGGCAAAGTGGCATTGGTGCGCGGAACGGCGGCCCTGGCAGTAGCAACCTGTCCGTCCGATCCTAACATCGCTGATTTTATCGGTTACGGAACAGGACCGAATTGTTTCGAAGGATCGGGAACTGCGGCGGCGCCCGGCAACACAGCGGCAGACTTCAGGAAATTCGGCGGCTGCCAGGACACCAACGACAACCCGGCTGACTTTCTGAACGCGTCCCCGAACCCGCGCAACAGCGGTTCGCAGCTCAACGATTGCGGCGCCGCCGATCTTGAAATCATCAAGACCGACTTGCCAGATCCGGTTACCACCGGGTCCAACGTGACCTACACCATCGCTGTTAATAACCTCGGCCCAGCGACGGCACAATCGGTCTTAGTAACAGACAACCTGCCTGGTTCTGTGACCTTTGTCTCTTGCGCCTCAACGGGTGTCGGCGTATGCGGAGGTGCAGGCAATGACCGCACAATAACTTTCTCGTCTCTTGCCGGGGGTGCGGCCGAGACGATTACGCTGGTTGCCACAGCTAACGGCGCTGCTGGTTCGACTATCGACAACACAGCTACCGCAGGCTCAACCACATCCGATCCCAATTCCTCTAACAACACGGCGGCCGCGACCACGACTGTACAGTCGCCGCCCCCATCGCCGACACCGACGCCGAGTCCTTCGCCATCACCGTCGCCGACGCCAACTCCTACGATTACCACACCAATTGTAATCAGCGAGTTCCGCACCCGCGGGCCTGGCGGCGCGAGCGACGAATTCGTCGAGCTATATAACAATAGCGACAGTCCTTTCGACGTGAGTGGTTGGAAGATTCGCGGCTCGAGCAGTGGCGGCACCATCACAACCAAGCTGACGATCAATGCCAGCACGATTATTCCTGCCCGTGGTCACTTCCTGGCGAGCAACAGCAGCGCGAATGGATACAGCGGCAGTGTAGCTGGCGATCAGACGTATTCGTCGGGCATTGCCGACGATGGTGGGATCGCGATTACGGACGCGACGGATGCAGTTTCGGATCAGGTTGGCATGAGTACAAGTTCGGCTTTCAAAGAAGGTACAGTGCTTGCGCCTCTCACAACCGCGACCGACAGGAGCTATGAGCGGAAGCCTGGTGGAGCACTCGGCCACACACAGGACACTAATGATAACTCCAACGACTTTCAATTAATTACACCGAGTCAGCCGCAGAACCTCGCCAGCAGTCCGACGCCCGGTCCCTCACCCAGTCCTAGCCCATCACCTTCACCGAGTCCGAGTCCGTCTCCAAGTCCTTTTCCGTCTCCTTCGCCAAGTCCATCGCCTTCACCATCGCCAAGTCCAGTGGCACCTGGAACTCTTGTGATAAGTCAGGTCTATGGAGGCGGGGGTAACTCTGGAGCTACTTATAAGAATGATTTCATTGAGATATTCAACCGCAGCAACACGCCAGTTGACCTGACCGGATATTCTTTGCAGTACGCTGGTGCGACCGGTACAACCTGGGAGGTTACAAGCCTAACTTCTGTGACGCTCTCTCCAGGGCAGTACTACCTCGTTCAGGAAGCACAAGGTGCAGGCGGCACTACTAATCTGCCGGCACCTGATGCAACGGGAGCCATTGCGATGGCAGCCGGGGCCGGCAAGGTGGCGCTGGTAATTGGGACGACTGCGCTCAGCGGTGCTTGTCCCAACGGCTCAGAGATTATCGATTTTGTGGGTTATGGCAGCACAGCGAATTGTTTCGAGGGCGCCGGACCAACCGCTGGTCCGAGCAACACGACCGCTGACCTGCGAGCCCTGGGAGGTTGCACTGATACTGACAATAACGCTGCGGACTTTGCCACCGGTAGTCCGAATCCGCGTAACATCGGTTCACCACTTAACGATTGCAGTTCCCCAAGCCCCACGCCCAGTCCTTCACCGTCACCGAGTCCAAGTCCTTCACCGTCACCGAGTCCAAGTCCATCGCCGTCACCGAGTCCAAGCCCATCACCGTCACCGAGTCCAAGCCCATCACCGAGTCCGTCGCCCAGCCCTTCGCCGAGCCCTTCGCCAACGCCTATCCCGACGATCAGCTCACCGATAGTGATCAGTGAATTCCGCACACGCGGGCCTGGCGGCGCGAGCGATGAATTCGTCGAGCTTTATAACAACAGCGACAGTGCTTTCGACGTGAGTGGTTGGAAGATTCGCAGCTCAAGTAGCGGTGGCACCGTTACTACGCGAGTAACAATCGCAGCTAACACAATCATCCCCGCCCGAGGACATTTCCTGGCCACGGCCACTACCGGCTACACCGGCATTGTAGTTGGAGATCAGACATATTCGGCGGGTATAGCTGATGATGGCGGCATTGCGATTACTGACTCGACAGACGCAGTTTCGGATCAAGTAGGTATGAGCACGGGATCTGCCTACAAGGAAGGCACAGTTCTGACGCCCTTCAGTTCGAGTAGCACTACCGATCGCAGCTACGAAAGAAAGCCTGGAGGCGCCAATGGCAGCACGCAGGACACCAACGACAATTCGAATGACCTTCAAGTGATCACACCGAGCGACCCGCAGAACCTGGCCAGCAGTCCGACGCCTGGTCCATCACCGAGTCCATCACCAAGTCCCTCTCCATCTCCGTCGCCGAGTCCATCACCGAGTCCGTCGCCGTCTCCGTCTCCGAGTCCGTCGCCGAGTCCATCACCGAGTCCGTCTCCATCTCCGTCTCCATCTCCGAGTCCGTCTCTATCTCCGTCTCCGTCTCCGTCTCCGAGTCCGTCACCAATCACAAAGGTCGTGATCAGCCAAGTCTATGGTGGAGGTGGCAACAGTGGCGCGACTCTTAAGAACGATTTCATCGAGCTATTCAACAGCGGCAACCAGACGGTCAGCTTTACCGGTTGGTCAGTGCAGTACACCAGCTCCGCCGGAACAAGCTGGCAAACGACCAATCTCACGGGCTCGCTTGCGCCCGGACAATACTATTTGATTCAGGAATTGGCTGGTCCAGGCGGCACCACGAATTTGCCGACACCCGATGCAACGGGCACCATCAACATGTCAGCAACGGCGGGTAAAGTGGCCCTGGTTAATACAACCACCGCTCTGACGGGAAGTGGATGCCCACTCGCCGCCAGTGTCGTCGACTTTATTGGTTACGGTTCAGGCACCACCTGTTCAGAAACGGCGGCCGCGGCGGCGCCGGCCAACACCACTGCTGAACTGCGCGTCGCAAACGGCTGTACGGATGCAAATAACAATTCAACCGACTTCACTGTCGGTGCGCCGAATCCGCGCAACTCCGCATCTCCGACTAACCAATGTTCGGGCACCACAGCTCCCGAAGCAACTTTTGGTTTCGATCTGCGTTGGACTGAAGTCAAAATCGCCTTTCAAGCCCTGGCGTTGGTTAGTTCTCGCATCTGGCGGCTTTAGTTCGGCAAATCCTGCGCTATTCCCTGCTCTCGTCTTACGCAGTGTCTCGCACCTGCTGCTCACGAGCGTCCAGCGCCGCCACTGCCTGGTCGGTCGTCTTGAGCACATTCAGATCGATTGGCTGACCGGTGTGTTTCGCCACTCGCTGAGCCGCTGCCGCCAGCATGTGAACGTGCATCGCCGCGAGTCGTTGACCGCCGCAACCTTTAAAGGCCGGCGCCGGATTCGGTTTGATTTCGGGAACGTCCGCGCGCGCAGAGGACCGCGTCAGCACTTCGCTAACGTCAGACGCGTTCAGGTCACGTTCAGTCAGGTTTTGGCCATTCAACCAGCGGTTCGCAACGGTCTTTATGATCGAAGTGTGATCAAAGGCCGTACTGCAAACCGTACCCTGTTCTATCAAGGGCGAGACCAGGACCGCGGGAACGCGCACGCCGAAGCGTTGGAAATTAAAGCCGCTGTAGCCGGGTTGGCCGGGCTCTATTTTGCGATCATCCGGTGGCTTGGCGAACGGCGGTGGCGTCGGATAATGATCATAGCAGCCGCCATGCTCGTCAAAAGTAATGACCAGCAGCGTGCTATTCCAGTCAGGGCTTTTCCGTAGCGCGTCATAGACTTTGTAGATCAACTCTTCACCATAAAGCACGTTCGTCGCCAATCCGGTATCGGTGACGGCAAACGCCGGATGCATGTCGTTTTCGGGACCATACTTTCCGCTGCACATCATATTCGGTTCGATAAAAGTGTACGCAGGCAAACCGTTGGGCCGCTTTGTATCCTCAACAAATTGATCCATCGGAAAGAAATGCCGGCCCAGCGGAACGAATTCCCAGAGCTTCTCCTGGATCAGAAGCGCGTTGCACAGCAGAAATGGACCGCCGTAGTAGATCTTCCAACTAATACTCGATCGCGACAGCAGGTTGTAAATCGTATCTGTCTCGTTCAGAAGATAACCGATGTCCCATGGATGCGGTCCCGTCTTCCAACCGTTGGTCACGTAACCCGACGAAGTCGCCGCGTGCACGAATGAACGATTGGGAAAAGTCTGAGTGGGAACAGAACTGAACCAATGATCACAGACGGCATAAGCATTAGCGAGTCCGCTGATGACCGGCAGCCGATCCGGCGTAAAGCAATTCATAATGATCCCGGGGTCGAAAGCCATCTCGTTAGCCCCGCGATGAAAGAATGACAGGATGCGGCTGCAACCTTTCTTCGAGGCGCCGGCCTTTTGGATCGCGTTCCAGTAGTCGATGACGAAACCATCCATCGTCGGCGTGTCCGTCGTGTTGGGAACCTGATCGGGAGGAAATAACCGGTTATACATCTGCGCGTAAACATGATCGTAGGGCTCGTTCGGATCGGGAAACGGGTCAGTCATTACGGTTCCCTTGCCCACAAACGCCTTACTGCCGTCCGGGCGCGGATTCCACAAATCCTTACCTGAAAGACCCTCGAACTGTTGTCCGCGTGGAACCTTGTCGAAAGGTGGTTTGTTGTCCCTGTCGTAAAGCCAGCCGAGGATGTTGTCGAAGGACCGATTCTCAAGCATCAGCACCACAACGTGATCGATGCTGTTTAGCTGGGCGCTGGACATAGATTCCCCTTTCGGTTGCTTGCTGATTACTAATTCGAGTTGTGAGCTTCGTCGAGAATCCGATTGGGGGGTTGATCTAACCCCACCTCCTTTGAGAAATGTTGAGAGATACAGGCCAAAAGGAGCTGACCCAGTGTTTTGGTAGGCACCGTTTACTACTTTTCACGAGAGACTGCAAGGAAAATTCAGCGCGAGCGCGAGGCAAATGACGGGAGTTAAGTGCGCCAAGACCGGCGCTTAACTGGTTTAGAGAAAATATCGGCTAGCGGATCACGCCGACTGGTGGACTGGAGGCGCTCGCATAGAGTCGTTTCGTCATGCGGCCTGAAAGATAGGCGAAACGACCAGCTTCAATCGCGAGTTTCATCGCCTCAGCCATCTTTGCCGAGTCACTTGCCTCAGCGATGGCCGTATTCATCAGCACGGCGTCCGCGCCGAGTTCCATCGCGATCGTCGCGTCGCTGGCCGTCCCGACCCCGGCGTCCACGATAATGGTCGCGTCAGGTAACTGCTCACGCATGATCCGCAGGTTGGTGGGGTTCTGCACGCCGAGGCCGGAACCAATCGGCGCCGCCAGAGGCATTACCGCCGGACAGCCGGCATCGAGCAGCTTTTTGGCAACGATCAAATCATCCGTAAAGTACGGCAGCACGATAAACCCTTCCGTTACCAGTGTGCGGGCTGCGGCGAGTGTCTGTTCGTTGTCCGGGAAAAGCGTGGTCGCGTCGCCGATAACTTCCAGCTTGATCCATTCAGTGTTCAGAGCTTCACGCGCAAGTCGCGCGGTGCGGATGGCCTCTTCAGCTGAGTAACAACCCGCGGTGTTCGGCAGAATTTGCAACGACGGATCCAGATGATCGAGGAACGATTCGCTCTTACGATCCAAAGGGACGCGGCGCACGGCGATCGTAACCATCTCAGCGCCTGACGCGCGGTGCGCTGCTTTCATTTCATCGTAACTGCGATACTTACCCGTGCCGATGATCAGCCGCGAGCGAAAAACACGATCTGCAATCTTAAAGGGATCAGTTAATGCCGGTATTACGCTGGACATGAATGTGAACTTCCTTTTCTATGTACTACAAAGACTGTACACCCGACGGCTTGAAACATAGAAGTGACCGCGCGGTTATTTATGGTTCGCCGAAACGAATTTTGCCAAAACTGATCTGTTATCCACCGCCGACGAAGTGAACCACCTCCAGCCGATCGCCTTCGCTGAGCACGGTCTCAGTCCATTTGTTCCGGCGAACGACTTCGCCGTTGAGTTCGACTGCGATTCGCGCCGGCGCCAGTGAGAGCTCATCCACAAGATCACTCAGGGTCGAGTGATCAGCAACATTTCGAATCTCACCATTGACCTGGACGTGCAGTTCTTTCTTCTCCGGTCTTCGTCGCCACGATCATCCCGGCAAGATAATTCGGCGCAGCTCAGCAACCTCGCCATCGGCCTCAGCGCGGATCAGAATTGCCGCGCGGCCGGTATTGAACTTTGGTAGCAGCACAACGAACATTGCAATGCCTTTACCGTCGGTCTTTGCATGTTTTGATTCCGGGCGAAACGTGCTTCCGAGCGTTTTCAAGGTCACCCGGGCCTTAGGCACTGGTTCGCGAGCATTCTGCGCCGCACGTGTTACCAGCACCCGCAATGTCACGGATTCCCCGGCGTGCAACTCTGGCTCTGGGAGCAGCTTTATTTGCAGCGCCTCGTCTGCGGCGGCGGACGCGGCCGTGTCGCTCGCGTAGTCCTCCGGATCGGGCTTTGGAACCGGCAGCTCAGCGAGGTCGGCTTTGTTTGGTTCCCTGGCCTGGCGTGCAGCATGCTCAGCTGGTTTCGGGGCGGGCGGTGATTGCACCTTAGACCCATCTTGGCCCAGACGTTTCAAGTCTTCGATACGTCCGGCGCGCACAGCCGCGCAAATAAGTTTATGTTGGCGCTGAAGCCGCCGGGTTAAGATCTCTGTATCGAAGCCGCCGGCGATCAGATCATCGTAGGGCGACCGCTTACTCGCCAGGATTGCTCCGTCCACATAAACGAGCGAAAGGATAATTGGATGTTCCACTCCCTTATCTTCGGTCTGGATGTGGTAAACAATCCCGTCGTATTCAATATCCGTGTTGTAGCCCGTAATCAATGCCGTTAGAGTCGCGCTTCAAGCTCGCTACATGGGATAAGTCTCATGTGCGTAACTCGAAAGTTAGCATAACGATTTTTGACCGGTCAAACACCTTCTCCTTTTGCTCAGGAGCGAAGTAGCATCGCCTTGACACCCCTCAGTCGTTGCAATACGATCCGCTTGTACAATGATTCTCAAGCAGAAAGCTGCGCGGAACGCTCTAGATAAGGTGGAATTGCGCTTACTCCAGAACGGGGACGTCGGACGCTAATGAGCTTCAATTTGATGGATTACCTGCCGGTGCTCTTGATGTTCGTGGTCGCGGCAGGTTTTGCCGTAACTTTCATCACGCTCTCTCAACTGGTGGGCCAACGCAAACGCACTCGGACGAAATTGATGCCCTACGAGTGCGGCAAAGATCCGGTAGGGTCGGCGCGCGAACGATTTTCCGTCAAGTTCTATCTGATTGCGATGCTCTTCATCCTGTTCGATATCGAAGTAATTTTTCTGGTGCCCTGGGCGGTCGTTTTCAAAAGACTCGCCAGTCCGGCATACGGTCTGAGCAATGTTATCTATTTTGAGATGGTGATATTTATCGCGCTGCTGGCGGCCGGCTTGATTTACGTAATCAAAAAAGGCGCGTTTGACTGGAGCAAGACCGCGCGCCGCGAGGCTGAAGCGGAAGCTCGCCTGCTGGAAACGACCGAAAAACGGGTGACAAGAGCGAGAGCAGCGTGACGAAGCCGGCTTAATATCGAAGGTTCAAGTTTTCTGATTTGGCTGAGACTCGATCGTTATGGGACTGGAAAACATTATCGCCGAAGCCCTGCCGGAAGTTTTGACTACGCGGCTGGATTCGCTGATTAACTGGGCGCGCAAATCATCGCTGTGGCCGGCGACCTTTGGTTTGGCGTGTTGCGCGATCGAGATGATGAACGCCACTTCTTCGCGGAACGACCTGGCCCGTTTTGGCTCCGAAGTCTTTCGTGCTTCACCACGGCAGGCTGACGTGATGATTGTATCGGGTCGGGTCTCGAGAAAAATGGCCCCGGTGCTGCGCCGAATTTACGATCAAATGCCTGAGCCGAAGTGGGTGATCTCGATGGGTGCGTGCGCCACCTCAGGTGGGGTCTTCGACAATTACGCGATCGTTCAGGGCGTCGACAAGATCGTCCCGGTAGATGTCTACATCCCCGGCTGCCCTCCCCGCCCTGAGATGTTGATTCACGCGGTGATGATGTTGCAGGACAAAGTAATGAAAGAGTCGATTCGAGATCGGCGTGACGCTCCAGAGAATGAATCGCGAGAAGCTTTGACACCCGGCACGCTGCCCGTAACGGATGGTTCGACTGTGCAGGGCGACGGAGCAAACATCTCGCGACCGTATACGATCGCTTCAAAGCATGAAAAGCGGCGATCTTTCTGAGAGTCAGGGTTTTCGGTTTTGAAGTTAAATCCTTTTTGGAACTCCCCCGGAACTGAAGATTTAGATGGAAGAACAGCACGGGCCGGACATCGAAGCGAACCAACAATCACCGGGCAGTCAGGAAAATACAGCGTCGTCGCCCCTGGCGTCGGCGTTTTTGCGTCAGCATCCGGAATGGGTAAGCGAAGTCGTCAACGCTCTTGGAGAAACCACGTATGTAATCCCGCGTGAGCACATCGTGGCTGCCTGCGCGTTCCTCAAGAGTACGCCCGAACTGGAGTTCAATTTTCTTGCTGATCTCTGCGGCTTTGACCGTGGACCTGAAGAAGAGCCACGTTTCGAAGTCAATTATCATCTCTTCTCAACCACCAGGCATCACCGGCTGCGCCTGAAGGTCCTGCTGAACGAAGATGATCCGCACGTGCCTACGGTCACAGGCGTCTGGCGCACTGCGAACTGGCACGAGCGCGAGACCTATGATCTGTTTGGAATCATCTTTGACGATCATCCTGATCTGCGCCGCATTCTGCTGCCGGACGATTGGCAGGGACATGCGCTGCGAAAGGATTTCCCCTTGCGAGGTTACGAGCCTTATAGCTTGAAGTAGTTTAGCCACGGAGGCACAGAGGCACGGAGAAGAAACTGGGAAGACAACATAGCGCTGGATGATTTCTATTTTTCAAAGATCCTTTGTGTCTCTGTGGCAAATTTAGATAATGAGCACGACTGTAGACATTCCGCCGCAGTTTGAGATTGTCGATCGACCGCTGGACACGCAGATGACGATCTCGATGGGGCCGCAGCATCCCTCGACGCATGGAGTGCTGCGCCTCGAGCTGGTGCTGGACGGTGAGATGGTGGTCAAGTCCACTCCCGACATCGGCTATCTGCACACCGGAATGGAAAAGCTGTTCGAGTACCGGAAATATCAGCAAGGCATCGTCATCACGGACCGGATGGACTATCTCAATCCGCTCGGAAACAACCTCGCCTATGTAATGGCTGTGGAAAAGCTTTTACAGATTGAGATACCCGAACGGGCCCAGGTAATTCGCGTCCTGATGTGCGAGCTGCAGCGGATCGCTTCCCATCTGGTCTGGCTGGGCACTCACGCCCTGGACATCGGCGCTATGACCGTCTTCTTCTATTGCTTTCGCGAGCGCGAAAAGATTCTCAATCTTATTGAAGCTGCATCGGGAGGCCGTCTGACGCCGTCTTATTTTCGCATTGGCGGACTGATGATGGACTTGCCCGCCGGGTTCGAACGAAGGGTGCAGCAGTTCCAGGATGGTTTTCTGGCCGCCGTTGAGGATTTTCACAAGCTGCTTACCGGCAATCGGATCTTTCAGAAACGCACGCAGGGCGTGGGCTACATTTCAGCCGAAGACGCGATCGATTGGGGATTGTCGGGTCCCTCTCTGCGCGGCAGCGGTGTTGCGCTCGACATTCGCCGCGCGAATCCTTACACGGGTTACGAAAAGTACGATTTCGATATTCCAACTGAGTCGGATTGCGATGTCTGGGCCAGGTACATGGTCCGCATGCGCGAGATGAAAGAGTCGCACAAGATAGTCCAGCAGGCGCTTTCCCGTTTGCAGCCCGGACCGGTCAAGGCCGACGCGCCCAAGGTCGTGTTACCCGATCGCGAGGCGATGAAGACGCACATGGACGCCCTGATTCATCATTTCCTGATCGTCGCCGAGGGCTTCGATGTGCCGGCCGGCGAGGTCTACCAAGCGATCGAAGCTTCCAAAGGCGAACTTGGCGTTTACATCAAGTCGACGGGCGGGCCAAAGCCGGCGCGCGTGCATTTCCGCGGGCCGAGTTTTGTGAACCTTTCGGCGCTGCCACACATGTCACGCGGCGCTATGATTGCGGATATCGTGGCGATCATCGGATCGCTGGATATTGTGTTGGGAGAAATTGATAGGTAGTTTCAAGTTTAAGGTTTCAAGTTTCAAGTTGGCACTTCTACAACTTGAAACCTGAAACTTGAAACCTGAAACCATGAGTCAGCAGTTAATCAACATTCAACCTTTGTCGCAGCCGGTGCAGATGCCGGATGAGATCGCGACCTTTCCGGCCGAAGTCGAAGCCGAAATCGATCGGCACCTGGCGAAGTATCCGGTGACGCGTTCAGCGATTCTGCCGCTGATGTTCATCGTGCAGCGGGAGCGCGGTTACCTCGATCCGCCGGGCGTGTCTTACCTGGCAAAGCGTCTGAACTTGCGCATCACGGACATCTGGGAAGTCGCAACTTTTTACTCGATGATCCACATGCAGCCGATCGGCAAATATCATATCCAGGTATGCAAAACCCTTTCGTGCAAGCTGCTTGGCGCCGACAAAATCACCAGCTACTGTGCGGAAAAGTTGGGCATTAAGGTAGGTGAGACAACCGCAGATGGGCGCTTTTCGTTGTCAGAAGTCGAATGTCTCGGCTCATGTGGAACAGCGCCGATGTTTCAGATCAATTTCGACTATCACGAAAATCTGACCACTGAAAAGGTTGACGAGATTTTGGATTCATTGGACTGAGATAGGTCCTATAGAACCAATAGGCCCTACACGAAGTACTCAACAGATCATGTTTATCGACGCCATCGGATGTGAACCACTTCAGCTACGCCGAGTTCATCTCGAGAACTCGCGTTCCCTCGACGTGTATCGCCAAAACGGGGGCTATGAAGCGATCAAGAAGGTCCTCGATTCAATGTCGCCGGATGATGTTATCAATGACGTGAAGAAGTCCGCCTTGCGTGGTCGCGGCGGCGCCGGTTTTCCCACGGGCATGAAGTGGAGCTTCGTGCCAAAGGATTCACCGAAGCCGAAGTACGTCGTCTGCAACGCCGATGAGTCTGAGCCGGGCACGTTCAAAGATCGCTACCTGATGGAGCGCGATCCGCACATGCTGATCGAGGGCATGCTGATCGCGGCTTACGCGCTGGGCGCGAAAACGAATTACATCTACACGCGCGGTGAGTACAAATATCTGATCGACATCATGGGTGTCGCATTGGAAGAAGCGCGCGCGGCCGGTTTACTCGGCGAAAGGATTCTCGGCACCGACTTCTCTTGTGAGATTTATACGCACACCGGCGCGGGCGCTTACATCTGCGGCGAAGAGACCGCATTGCTGAGTTCGCTGGAAGGTATGCGTGGCCATCCGCGCATGAAGCCTCCCTTTCCCGCCATCTCTGGTCTCTATGCGTCGCCGACCGTCGTCAACAACGTCGAGACGCTGACCGCCGTTCCTGACATCATCAAGATGGGCGGCGAGGCTTATCAAAAACTCGGCACCGAAAAAAGCGGCGGCACAAAACTCTGGTCAGTCTCTGGCCATGTCAATCGCCCCGGCGTTTACGAACTGCCGATGGGCTATGACGACATGGAAAAGTTCATCATGGAAGACTGCGGCGGGATTACCAACAGCAGGCAGTTGAAGGCGGTAATTCCCGGCGGCTCGTCGGTTTACATCATGCGCGCCGATCAAATCATCGGGAAAGACGTGCGCATGGATTACGAAGGACTGGTTGCGGGCGGTTCGATGGTCGGCTCGGGCGGATTCATCGTGATGGATGAGACCGTGGACATATTCGAATCAACCAAGAACCTGACTGAGTTTTACAAACACGAGTCGTGCGGTTGGTGTACGCCTTGTCGCGAAGGCACTGACTGGCTGGTAAAGATTTTCAAACGCATCGAAAAAGGCGGCGGCCGTCCGGAAGACGCGCAGTTACTGTTGGATCTGTGCGACAACATCGAAGGGAAATCGTTTTGTCCGTTGGGCGATGCGGCAGCGTGGCCAATTCAATCAGCGGTGAAGAGGTTTCCGGAAGATTTTGAGAAGCACCTAATAGGAGATTGATTCATTGATCCATTTATTCATTGAATCAATGAACAAATGAATCAATGACTCAATTAGAAGAGATCAAAGTAACCATCAACGGCAAAGACTTCCAGGTCGCCAAAGGTGCGCGCCTAATCGATGTGTGCCGCGACCACCAATTCGATATTCCGTCGTTCTGCTATTACGCCGATCTGGCTTTGCAGGCCTCCTGCCGGATGTGTCTGGTCCGGATCGAGAAGATGCCAAAGCTCCAGACCTCCTGCACGATCATCTGCACTGACGGCATGATCGTCACCACGCAGAGCGAAGAGATTGAAAAGGCCCAACGATCGATGCTGGAGTTTCTGCTCGCCAATCATCCACTGGATTGTCCGGTGTGCGATCGTGGCGGCGAGTGCGAGTTGCAGGAACTAACGTTCGACTGGGGTAACCTTGAAGAACGTTTCATCGAAGAAAAGAATGCCCAGCCCGAAAAATACCTGTCGCCGATGGTGGCAAACGATCCGCAGCGCTGCATCCTCTGCAAGCGCTGCACGCGCGTCTGTGACGAATGGATGGGCGAAGACGCGATAGAAGCCGGCAATCGCGGCTCGAATACAGTCATCGGGACTTACGGAGGTTGGCTCGATTGTTCTCAATGCGGAAATTGTATCGAAGTCTGCCCCACGGGGACCTTGCTCGACGGAACCTATCGTCACCAGGCCCGGCCCTGGGAACTGACGCAGACCGTTTCAACCTGCACGTATTGTTCGGATGGTTGCCAAATGTCGCTCGGCTCACGCGGTGGAGAGTTGATGCGAATCGTCGCGCGTGATCGTTATGTCAATGGACTTAACGGAGAGTTCCTGTGCATCAAGGGCCGCTTTGGCCATCCCTTTGTTAACCATGAGAAGCGAATCCGCACGCCGCTGATTCGTTATAAGAAAGGCGGTCGGCTGATTCCCGCGACCTGGGACGAGGCCATTCGTTTCACCGCACAGAAGCTGGACTCGGTCGTGGCCGCTCACGGCGGCAACGCTGTCGCCGTTGTCGGCAGTCCGCGGTTGACCAATGAAGCGCTCTACACGCTGCGAAAATTTGCCTCAGAGGTCATCGAAACTGAAAACCTTGCCGTGGCCGACTCGTTTGGCCTTAAACCATTCTTCGACAATCTGGGCGGAAAGCTGGCGACGCATAGCGACATTCGCTACGCAAAAACGATCGTCCTGATTGGCGGCGAGCCAGAGGAACTGCAGCCGCTGACCGGAAAACAGATTCGCCAGGCGGTACGCAATGGCGGCGCGAAATTGATTTTGATTAACAGCACGCCTATTCGTTTGCGCGAACAGGCTTCGCAGTTTGTTCACGTCCGGCAGGGAACAGAAGACGCGGCGGTGCTTGCACTATTCGACAATTCAAATGACGAGCTGGCAGTGCGCAAACTCGGAGTTGCAGCGCGCGAGCTTGAATCCGTTCGCCAGGCTATCGCTGAGACAGCGGGCGATGTAGTAGTGATGTTTGGCGGAGAGCTAAGCGAAGCAGCTCAAATTGTAGCCGCGCAGCTTCCTTACATTTTTGCCGGCGAAGGACGCCGCGTGCTGCTGCATCCTTTGCCGCTTTTCAATAACAGCGTCGGAGGCCACGACATGATCAACGGCGCGAAGACCATCACCGATTTGCTGGATGGCGCGGGTACCTCGATTCATGCACTTTATCTCGCCGGAAGTTTTCTGCCGGAGCACAGTAACCGCAAAGCGGCGTTACAAAACCTCGACTTCCTAATCGTGCAGGAGCTCTTCGAAACGGACACGACCGCGTATGCGGATGTCGTTCTGCCAGCCGCTTCGTTTGCCGAGATCGACGGAACGTTAACCAACAATGATGGATTTGTTCAGCGGGTGCGAAAGTCGATTGAGCCGGTGCATCAATCAAGGCCGGACTGGATGATCACGGCGCAACTGGCGAAAGAGCTTGGTGTTGATTTTGGTTTCGACGCGTCCACGAGCGCGGTTTTTCGAGAGATCGCCGAACGTGTTTCGGCCTACGCGAACTTGCGCTATCCGCTCTTGAAAGACGAGAGCCGGCCGATTCAGGTCAAGCATGCAATCGCCGAAAGCAAAGATCTTGCGAAGGAAGTCGAGACGATTCGTCGCGCAGTTAAAGAGCTTAGCGACGACGGTGTGAAAATTGGCGAGACGCCAAGAGTCGGTCATGAACTGTTTAAGCTGGGAACTCTGACAGACAAGGTGCCGCAGTTTCATCTACTGGCTGCGGGTAATCAGAGGCCCGAGACGTTTGCGATTTCCCCGCTCTACCAGATCACGATTGATGATGACCTTAAGCGGGAGCGAGTAGCGGTGTGAATTGACTCATTGATCCATTGATCCATTGATTCATTGCGCCTGTCGACAGGTCGACAGATCAGGCATTCTCGACCTGATGGATCAGTGAATGGATCAATGAGTCAATGAGTCAATGGTTCTGATGGACGATCTAATACATGTTGCCTGGCTGCTGGCCGGCATCCTTGTCGCCTTCACGGTGGTGATGACGATGGTCGCGTACACGGTGCTCGCCGAACGCCGCGTGCTCGGTTTCATCCAGGGCCGTCTGGGGCCGAACCGCGTCGGCCCGGGCGGATTTCTGCAACCGCTCGCCGACTTGCTCAAATTCATCTTCAAAGAAGATATCGTTCCTGATAAGTCTACTCGGTTCGTTTACTTCCTGGCTCCGGTCATCGCCACGACTGCCGCGCTGATGACGATTGTGGTTTACCCCTTCGGGCCAGAGATACACCTGCCGATTATCAATAAGACGATTCCGCTCGTGGTTACTCGTTTTGATGTGGCGTTGCTGTACGTGCTCGGCGTCACTTCAGTCGGAGTCTATGGCATCGCCCTCGCGGGCTGGTCGTCGAATAACAAGTACAGTTTGATGGGCGGGCTCCGTTCTTCCGCGCAGATGATCTCGTACGAACTGGCGCTGGGACTTGGACTGATCGGGGTTATCCTCCAGTCAGGCACGCTCGACCTCTACAGCATTGTCGAACAACAGGCGGGGCACCTGGGCGTTACCGGCTGGAATCTGATCTGGGCACAGCCGCTCGGCTTTCTGATCTATCTGATTGCGGCGATCGCCGAAACCAATCGCGTGCCTTTCGATCTTCCTGAAGCTGAGACTGAACTGGTCGCCGGGTTTCACACTGAGTACAGCGCGATGAAGTTTGCGCTGTTCTTTCTGGCTGAATACGTCAACATGTTCACCGTTTCGATGCTGGCGACGACGCTGTTCCTCGGCGGCTGGAACGGGCCGTTCATTCATCAACTCCCGTGGCTGGGTGTGTTCTACTTCTTCGGCAAAGTGATTCTGTTTCTTTTCCTTTATATCTGGCTGCGCGGGACGCTGCCGCGCTTTCGCTTCGATCAGTTGATGAATTTTGGCTGGAAGTTTCTGGTCCCCCTGGCAATCATCAATATCTTCTTGACCGCAACGCTTCAGTGGTCGGGCGCGTTGGATTACGTGAATAAGTTTTTGAAGACATCGGTAGGTTGGGGAGGGTGATTTCCTCCGTGCTCTCGGTGCCTCCCTGGTGGGCTTTGCTTGAAACTAAATTCACCACGGATGCACGGAGAACACAGAGACATAAACAGTGGTCGCACTTCTTTTCATTTTGTTTGCCGGCATGGCAATTGGTTGCGCGGTTTCGATGGTGGCGCAGCGTAATCCCCTCTACGGCGCCATCTCGCTGATCGGCGTCTTTATCTCGCTGGCGTGTTTGTATGTGACATTGGCCGCACCATTCATTGCCGCGGTGCAGGTCATTGTCTATGCCGGCGCGATTATGGTGCTGGTCGTCTTCGTCATTATGTTGCTCAACGTCGAGGAGGAAGAACGGCCGACCCGTTTGCGATCGCTGGTTCCGATAGCCGTAGTGCTGGCTGCCGTTCTATTCGCCGAAGCCGCCTTTATCATTTATTTCGTGCAAGCATCGCCGTCGACGCCGACTCGGAATATCTCAGATGTCGGCCTGACGTCCTCGATCGGAGCGGGATTGTTTACGACTTACCTGTTGCCTTTCGAAATCACTTCGATCCTTTTGTTGATGGCAGTGGTTGGCGCCATGACGCTGGCACGGACCGGTGGCTTATTGCCTCCGCGCGCGGTCGTCGTCCCCGGCCATCAGGTCTTGGCCAGGGACGTCCTGGATCCGCGGGCCGTAAATGAGCCGGAGCCAATCCACGCCCGCAGCACCGCTGAAGTAGAGAAAATTTTGGGCATCGAAGGAGCGCCACACGTGACGGACGAAGATTTGTAAGAACCCTGAGTACGAATTCTATGACCCCACAGCTTTCATGGTATCTGGCGCTGTCCGCCGTGCTGTTCACTATTGGAGTGGTCGGCGTGCTGATCAAGCGCAACGTGATTTCCATGTTCATGTGTATTGAGCTGATGCTCAACGCTGTGAACCTGACGTTCGTGGCCTTCTCGAGTTTCTTTCGCGACGTTTCGGGCCAGTTGTTTGTTTTCATCGTAATGACCGTCGCAGCTGCGGAAGCAGCCGTGGGTTTGGGAATCATCATTGCCATCTTTCGTAATCGCGAATCGCTGGATGTGGACGATGCCAGTATTTTAAGGCTTTGAACTTTGTTCTTCGTACTCTGTACTTTGATCTCAATACGCAATTGGCCTTAGACATCAAAGTACAAAGCACTAAGTACAAAGAACTAGAGCGCACAATTTCGTGGGAACAAACAACCTTCTCAGTCTGATCATTTTTGCTCCGCTGGCGGGCGCAGTCATTAACTGGCTGGTGGGCCGCCGACTGCGCAATGAACGATTTATCGGCGTGGTCGCGTGTGCGTCGGTCGGAATCTCGACACTGATCGCTTTCTATCTCGCCTTCAAACCAGACGGCGCGTTGCGCGCGACGCAACCGCTGATGGATCACCTCTGGACATGGATTCAGGTCGGCACGTTCCGTGCTGACTTTGGTCTGGCGATGGATCGTTTGAGTGGGATCTACGCTCTCTTCATCACGTTTGTCGGCTTACTGATTCACATTTTTGCCACCGGCTACATGCATGGCGATCGCGGCTACTATCGTTTCTTCGCTTATCTGAACCTGTTCATGTTCGCAATGTTGACCCTGGTGCTGGCGGACAACTTCCTCCTGATGTTTGTCGGCTGGGAGGGCGTGGGGCTCTGTTCCTACCTCCTGATCGGGTTCTATCTGGACAAAGAAGAAGCAGCCCCGGCGGCCAAGAAGGCTTTCATCGCCAACCGCGTCGGCGATTGGGGATTCGTGCTGGGATTGATGCTCATCTTCTTCATGACCGGTTCGATTAGTTTTTTTGAGAAGAAGGCCCTCGGGGTTACCAGCGCCCTCACCGCCATCGGCAATTTGCCTATCGACGGATTTGGCTGGCATGCAATCTTTGCCGGCGGTGTTACCTCGATCGCAGTACTTCTCTTCATTGGCGCGACCGGCAAGAGCGCGCAGATCCCTTTGTTCGTGTGGCTGCCTGACGCCATGGCCGGGCCCACGCCCGTGTCAGCACTGATTCACGCCGCGACGATGGTGACGGCCGGCGTTTACATGGTCGTGCGCTGCTCGGCAATTTATACCCACGCGCCCACGGCAATGTTCATCGTGGCAATCGTCGGCGCGGCCACCGCTTTGTTTGCAGCGACCATCGGCATTGCGCAAAACGATATTAAGAAGGTCCTCGCTTACTCGACCATTTCGCAGCTTGGATACATGTTCCTGGCCTGCGGCATGGGAGCATTTGTGGCGGCCATCCTTCATGTGATGACGCATGCGTTTTTCAAAGCGCAGTTGTTCCTGGGTTCGGGCTCGGTCATTCATGGGATGCATCACGAGCAGGACATGCGGCGCATGGGCGGATTGCGCAAGTACATGCCGATCACCTGGCTGACGATGTGCGCGGGTTGGTTGGCAATCTGCGGCGTGCCGATCTTTGCCGGCTTCTTTTCGAAAGATGAGATTCTTTGGAAGACCTGGAGCGGACAGATCGCCGGCGCTCCACCCGCGTTAGGAAAAGCCTTGTGGTTCATCGGAGCAGTGACGGCGCTGTTAACCGCGATCTATATGACGCGCTTGATGGTCATGACGTTTTGGGGAAACGAACGCTTTCGCGAAAAGACGATCGAAGATTCCCATGGACACGGCAGCCATGGAGCGCACACACCGCACGAATCGCCGTGGACGATGACTATTCCGCTGATCGTACTCGCAGTGCTGTCGACCATCGGTGGGCTGGTCGGCGTCCCCTACGCGCTCAGCTCGCTAACCGGTGGTCACCCGGAGAACTACTTCGAGCGAACGCTCGAGCCCGCCGTAAACAGCGTTCCCGGTGAAGAGACGAATGCGGGCCAAGGCACAGCAGAGTTGCATTGGCTCACGCCCCCGCCGCAAGAGGTCGATGGCAAGCCCGCGTTCGCGCCGGCTAAAAGAAGCGAAGCTGAGGCGGTTCACGGTCCGGCGGAAATTTCGCAGGAGCGCCTTTTTACATTGATCTCGATCATGGTTGCTATCACCGGCATCGGTATTGGTTGGGTAATGTTCCAGAAGCAGCCGCTGCGTCAGATGCCGCGCCTGCTTGAGCACAAGTACTATGTCGATGAGATCTACGACGCGGCAGTGATCCAACCCATTCTGGTCATATCGCGTGAAGGTTTGTGGAAGCTGTTCGACATTGGCGTCATTGATGGCTTAATTCACAGCCTGGGGCGCACGGTCGTGAATCTGGGCCGGACGATTCGTCACATGCAGCTTGGTTTTGTGCGCGGTTATGCGGCGATCATTTTGGCCGGCGCGTTGATTATCATCGGTTATTTCGCCTACAGCGGTGCGCACGTTTTGAGGTTCTTGGTGAAGTAAATTCTCTGTGTCCTCTGTGGTAAATGTTTTTCACCACAGAGGACACAGAGGAAACACACAGAGGCATGCAAGGTCATCTACTCACAATTCTGATTCTTCTGCCCGTCATCGGCGCGGCGACGACGATTGCGTACAGCTTCACGCCCGGCGCGCGCGAGTCGCATCATCGTTGGATCGCCCTCGGATTTACAACGGTTACATTTATCGCTTCGCTCCTTCTGATTCAGGGCGCCGGTGGCGGCCTGGCGGCTTTTCGCTTCGCAGAGAATTATCCGTGGATCGCGGCGATAGGGGCACGTTATCACCTCGGGGTCGACGGCATCAGCCTCTGGCTGGTTCTGCTGACTACGCTGCTGATGCCTATAGCAGTGCTCTCGAGCTGGACTGCGGTCCAGAAGCGGCAGCTAACTTACTACGTGCTGATGCTTCTGCTCGAGTCAGCCATGATTGGCGTATTTGTCTCGGTCGATCTACTACTTTTCTATCTCTTCTTCGAAGCCTCTCTGATACCGATGTTTTTCCAGATCGGCATTTGGGGTGGTGAGCGGCGAATCTATGCGGCGGTCAAATTCTTCATCTATACGGCCGTGGGCTCGCTGTTAATGCTGGTCGGGATTATCGCCCTCTATTTTATTCACCAGACCGCGACCGGGATCGGCACTTTTGACTATGCCGTTCTCAGCGAGACGCTGAGAACACAAGCCCTGATTTCACCTCGCGCGGAATTTTGGCTGTTCCTGGCTTTTGCGTTGGCCTTCTGCATTAAGGTGCCGTTATGGCCGCTGCACACGTGGCTGCCCGACGCGCACACCGAAGCGCCAACTGCGGGCTCAGTGATCCTGGCGGGCGTACTCTTGAAGATGGGCACCTATGGATTGCTGCGATTCAATTTCGGGTTGTTCCCGAACGCGTCGCGCCAATTCGCGCCGGTGATGATTACGCTCGCCGTGATTGGCATCATCTATGGCGCGCTGGTGGCGATGGTGCAACCGGACGTCAAACGTCTGGTCGCTTATTCATCAGTTAGCCACATGGGTTTTGTCGTGCTCGGCTTGTTTTCATTTACCGAGCAGGGCATGCAGGGCGCGCTCTATCAAATGCTGAGTCACGGCGTCTCAACCGGCGCGCTGTTTCTTTTCGTCGGCATGATTTATGAACGCCGCCACACGCGGATGATTTCAGATTTTGGCGGGCTGGCTCGACCGATGCCCTGGTTCTCAGCGCTGTTTGTAATCGCGTCGCTTTCATCAATCGGGTTGCCATTCCTGAACGGGTTTGTCGGCGAGTTTTTGATCATGCTGGGCGCCTGGACCTCGGTCGCGGTCCGGCATGCATGGATCGTCACGATGCTCGCCGGCACGGGGGTAATCTGGGCGGCCGTGTACATGCTCTGGATGCTGCAACGCGTGGTGTTCGGAACCAAAACCAGTGAAGCCAACGCCTCTTTACCGGATCTGAACGCGCGCGAACTGGCGCTGGTGCTGCCGCTGGTTGCTTTGATGCTGTTCATGGGCGTTTATCCGGGTCCGTTTCTAAACCGCTCGCGCGCCAGCATTGAAGCAGCACGACGATTCGTGATCAATCCACGCGCCGGGTCCGCTTTAGATGTCGCCACGAAGACCAGTCAGGAGACTTCTCGATAAAGTCGATTATGAAAACGCGTTTGCATCGTCGAACTTTTTCGATCGCGTTGTTCGCGATTGGGTTTCTCTGCGTCTTTAGTCATCCGGCTTCAGGGCAGATAAAGACGACGGTAGCAGAACCGACCATGAAATTGCAGGGACTGGACGGCAAGGTTTATGACATGGCTGATCAGCGCGGCAGCGTTGTGCTGGTCTCGTTCGGCGCCACCTGGTGCGCGCCATGCACCACCGAATTACGCGCGCTGGAAGAACTGCTGACTGAGTATCGGGACAAGCCGGTAAAGTTTTTCTGGGTCAGCGTCGAGCGGCCGGAAGAAGTCTCCAACAGCGCCCTGAAGCGTTATGCGAAAGAACGGAAGGTAAGTTTTCCGGTTTTGCGCGACACGGCGAAAATGGTTTTTCTCCAGTTTTCGCCAAGAGTGCGCCTGCCGATGATCGTTTTGCTCGGTAAGGATGGAAAGGTTGACGGGCCCGTCCAGTTCGGCATGCGTTCCCCCGCTGAGGCCTACAAGGCGGATATGCGGGCAAGGCTGAATAAACTATTAAGAGCAGGCTCTGAGCCTGATCGGTGAGCAATGTTTCTCGCATTTCAAGCAGGCAATCCTGATATCAATCTGACGCTGATTGCGCCCGAGCTAATCGTCGGTATCGCTGGAGTTGTGATCATGATGGTCGACGCGTTTTCGCCTCGCGGGCAGCGTTGGCTAACCGGAGTGTTGTCGCTCGTGTCCCTCTTCGCCGCCGGTGTTGCCTCAATCTGGCTGGCGGTCGCCTGGCCCGGTGCCCGCAGTGCTTTCAACGGCATGATTGTACTGGACGAGCTGCGCCTGAGCTTTACTTTGATCTTTCTGCTCGTTTCAATTCTCACGATCCTGATCGCTATGGTTTGGATCGATATCGAGAAGTTGCCGGCCGGCGAATTTCACGCGCTGCTGTTGTTTGCTACCTGCGGAATGATGCTGATGGCCTCGGGAGGCGATCTGGTGATCGTGTTTCTTGGTCTCGAGATTCTTTCGATTGCCACGTACGTTCTCGCCGGCTTTCGCCGCACCGATGTTCGTTCGAATGAATCCTCATTGAAGTACTTTATTCTTGGTTCATTTGCTTCCGCATTTCTGCTCTACGGCATCGCCCTGGTTTATGGCGGCACCGCAACCGAAACACTGCCGGGCACTACGAACATAACCACGATCGCCGCGCGGCTCGATCACTCTCTCTATCCGCCCTTGATATTGGCGGGCGCCGCGATGATGCTGATCGGTTTTGGCTTCAAGATCGCGACGGTCCCTTTCCACGTTTGGACGCCGGACGTTTACGAAGGCGCCCCAACGCCGATCACGGCCTTTATGGCGGCCGGACCAAAGGCGGCGGGGTTCGCTTCGTTCATGCGGGTGTTTCTTTTCGCGTTTCCGATCGCCACCGCGGCCGCGAGCACCGGGGGTTATGCGCATAAATCCTGGATTGGCTCACTGGCAATCATGGCGGCGCTGACCATGTCCGTCGGCAACATCGTGGCCATTGTGCAGGACAACGTTAAGCGCATGCTGGCTTACTCTTCGATCGCGCATGCCGGTTACGCGCTGGTCGGGTTTGTGGCCGCTGGAGCAGCCACTGATCCGTTGCAAAGAAGCGCTGCGTTGACAGCCGTGGCCTTCTATCTGCTGACTTATGCGGTCATGAACATGGGGGCTTTTGCCATTGTCACGCTGATGGCGCGCAGCGGAGATCGCAGCACCAGGGTCGATGACTACAACGGCATTGGCTTCAGCTCGCCGGTGCTCGCTTTTTCGCTCTCGATATTTCTGTTGAGCTTGTTGGGGATGCCACTGACCGCCGGTTTTATGGGCAAGATCATGGTTTTCAGCGCTGCGTTGCGCGAAGGTTACGTTTGGCTGGTCGTGATTGGCGTCCTGAACTCAGCCGTCTCGGCTTACTATTATCTGCGCCTGATTATCGTGATGTTTTTTCGCGAACGCACCGCGCCCTATGCGGCGCCACGCGTTCCCGTCAGCGTGGCCATCGCCCTGGTGATTACCGTAGCGGGCGTCTTTTATCTCGGCTTGTTTCCCGGCCGCGTCATTAGCGCCTTCAGTGCGAACCCCTCGGTGTCGGTACGAGTGCGTTGAAGTCAAAGCTGATGACTTCCGCCGCACAGTACCTGGCACAGATCGAGGGGCAACTTGGCGACTCGTGGCTCCCGCGTATCTATCGCGAGCGCATCCTGAAAACTCGCACGCGCTCGTACCAATTCCCGCCGCTTGCCAAAAGCGCATCAATCGAGATTCATCACACCTTGCTCGGCATTGAATTGAAAGTTGGCCGGCGACGAATGCTGTGTCCTGACCTGGCCACAGCACGCTATCTCGGAGTCTTCGCTCGCCTCGGCCTCAAAGCAGTGGCCATTCCGTACGACATCACCATGATTTCGCACCTCGCCGACGAACTCGAAAGTTCCTGGTATCGCATGTTCCTGCTGGTGGACGGCGTAGCACGCGATCACAGTTCGGCTTTCCGCGCTCGCGTTCGTACGCTGTTAATTGGTAAAGTACGAGATGAAATTGCCGCGGCCGGTGCGGGGACACGAATTCCGGAATTTAATCAAAGTACGAGACAAACGGATAAGCCGCAAAAAGGCGCAAGAGGCACAAATAAGAGTGAGTGATAAGCTTGAGTTAACCAACAGCTCTCTGCCGATTCATGGATTCCAGCTTGTGCCTTTTGCGCCTCTTTGTGGCTGATCATTTTAGATGCCAGTGGAAACTCAAGAAACAGATCTAACCGACACCCAGGATGGCGCCGATGCGCTTCCCTTCCCTTTCAATCAGCAGACGTTCTGTCGTTACGAACCGATCGAGAAGACTATCGACCAGGCGCGCGTACTGATCGTCGATAATCTTCTGCGCGACGAAGGCGACCTCTCAGTCATTGCCCGCGAGGAGTGGGGAAAAGACGTCTCGACCCATCTCAACCGCGAGCGGCAAATTGCTGAGCTGGCGCTACAAAACATAATCAGCAATGTTAAGCGACTGGTGAAAGAGCCGCATACGCGGGTCGCGCACATATCGTCCGTTGCGGATGCTGTCGACGAGTTCAAGCCTGATGCGGTGGTCCTCAGTGGCACCTTGCGCGACTTTGATTATTACAACCCGGAAATTCTGAACGGCTTTTCCGATTTTATTCATCAGACGTCCTTGCCGGTGCTGGGAATCTGTGGCGGACATCAACTGATTGGCTTGAGTTTTGGCGCCCGCGTCATCACGCTCGACAGCCAGGAACAGAGTGAGCGCCGCGACAACCGGGTTACTGAATATCAATACCGGCTGGTTCGCATCGTGGAACCTGATGATCCGATATTTCAGGAGATAGATAATCCACAGTCGGGCATCTGGCAGGATTACACCCGGGAAGGACGCATTCTGCGCGTCTGGCAAAACCATGGACTGCAGCTCGATCGGGTGCCTGCGGATTTTACGCTGCTCGCAACTTCATACCTCTGCCGCAATCAGATGATGGTCAAGCACTCTGAAGGTCAGATGATTTATTCGGTCCAGTTTCATCTGGAAAAGTCTTTCGAAGACTGGAACAAGAGCCGCACGCGCTGGGAACATCCCAACGAATCCCGCGACGGACGGATCCTATTTGAAAATTTTCTCAAGCTCGCGCTCAGTACTGAGCGCTAACGCCCGCAGTGCTCCCGCGGTGCATGCTGTCACCTCCGGAGAAATCGGCTGACTTTCACAGCCGTTGCGGAGGAGCCGATCAATTCTTCGCTCAAATTCAGTTCCTTAAGAACCGTCCCGCGGCTTCGATTTCACGTTTGCCTATTGACGTGCGCCGGAACTCTGCTATAAGGATGAGTGCCCACGTACATCCAAATATGATCGGGAGGAACTTCAAAGATGTTACGACGACTGAGTGGAAGGAAAGCTTTGCTGTTGGTGTTTTGTTGCCTGGCGGCGTTGGCCTTAATCGCGACGACCACCGCCATCCCCAACGCGGCGGCTGAGTTTAGCGGCCGCGAAATTCTTAGTGTTAGTCGGATCGCTCACGGCGGTCCTGATTACGCCGGCTTACAGCACGTTACGGTGCAGGCAAGCGGTTTCGTGAATGCGGCAGCTTTTGGCGGGATGTCGGCAAATCCGCTCGGGGCCATGGCCGAGGTCAAGCTGAAGATCACCGACTATCAGGACAAGCAGATGAGGCGGAGGCTGGATGTAGCGCCGATCGCCGCCATGGGCCCAGGACCTACCTTTCTGGTTTTCACCGGCGCCACCGGTGGGGGGATGATGTTCGGCAACGAGTTTCGCGTTCGTGAAACTGCCGCATCGCGTCACTGGGCGATGATGGGCTTTGACACTCTGAATCGCGCCATCGAAGGTCAACTCGTCGCCGCGCGACAGTCTGATGAAGGCGGTGACTATGTGGTCGAAGTTAAGTTCAACCCCGAAGACACCGTGCGTTACTGGATTAACAAGCAGTCCTTTCTTATCGACAGGATAGTCACGCGCTATAACAGCAAAGTCCTGATCGAAGAGCAGCGCAGCGACTATCGCCGGGCTGATTGCATGATGCTGCCCTTTCACATCATCACGCGGCTGGGCGGACAACCAATGGCAGACCTCGAGATCACCAGCTACGACGTGAAATCCAATGTGCCGGCTTCGCGGTTCACGATCACGGCGCTGCCGTAGAACCCCTGGCTTACTAACAACGGCCTCCGCAGGTGCAGGCGCCCCTCCCGACTTGTACCTGCGGATGTCAAAGGCGTCCCGCAACAGCTTCAAGTATTTGAAAACTACATCTAACGATCGTCCAACCCGCCTCACAGCCGAGAGTCTCAGAGCAGCAGCGTCAGCACTGGCCGCGCGCGACCCGCACCTCGCGCAGATTCATCGAATTCATAGCACGCCGCCGATGTGGGCGCGACGCCCAGGCTTCACTACTCTGCTACGCATCGTGCTTGAGCAACAGGTTTCACTTGTTTCCGCGCGCGCAATGTTCGGACGGCTTAAGGTAAACATCGAACCATTCAACGCCGAAGGATTCATCAACGCCGGCGAGCTGCATCTGCGTTCTCTGGGCGTAACGCGACAGAAGGCTCATTACTGCTTACAGGTCGCACAGGCATTCACTAACGGGCATCTGGAGCGCATCGGAAGGATGAATGATGAAGACGCGCACGCGAGGCTGTTGAGCATCAAAGGCGTCGGCCCCTGGACGGCAAACATTTATCTCCTGATGGCCCTCCGTCGTCCGGACATTTGGCCCGATGGTGATGTCGCACTAGCAACGGCTTTTGGGCGACTTCGGAAGATGAAGACTCGCCCTACGTTTACTGAGCTGGCGCAGATCGCGGAAAATTGGCGGCCGTATCGTTCCGTTGCTGCAAGGATGCTATGGCAGTATTATCTGGCGGAGCGGAGTCACTAAAAGGTAGCTGAAGTAAGGGCTACACGGAGATGCGAGATTCGGACGAATCGCGCCCGATTTCTTAAGGTTCTCCTGAAGTAAGCTCTACGGCCGTCCGCATCAAGTTCCGAGCTTTTCGCAACAGCGTATTGGAAGCCCACTGAGCAGAGAGTTGAGATTAAGGATGAAACTTCCTCCCGGAAAACTGTTCGGGAAGAATTTGAAAACCCGCCAGGTCGCCGGCTTGAGATTGGCAGAGGTTCTATATCTCCCGGGCTATGCAACTCCTGAACACTCTCATGATCTGCCACAACTTTGCCTCGTTCGAAAAGGAATTTTTACTGAGGTTTATAGTGGCAAAACCCGCGAAGTCAGACCTTCTTCCCTAATAACCCGTCCTTCAGGTGAAAGTCACACTCAGCGTTTTCCTGATTCGGAAGTGCATTGCCTCATCGTCGAGTTTGAGCAAAGATGGCTGGAGCGCGCTCGCGAATATCATGTTTCACTGGACGACTCTCTGGTTTTTCATGGTGGCCTCTCGGTGTGGCTCGCGACCAGGCTTTATGCGGAGTTCCAACTCGCCGATGAGGCGTCGTCACTTTCGATCGAAGGGCTAGCGCTGGAAGTGATGGTCGAGTTGTCCCGCCAACATTCAAAGATACCAAAGCGGAATCCACCGAGCTGGCTAAGGCAAACCAGGGAACTTCTTCACGCCCGTTTCCTGGAAGCCTTGACCCTTGATGGCATTGCGAAATCTGTGGGCACCCATCCGGTTCACTTAGCTCGGGCCTTTCGTCAGCATCACTACTGCACCATTGGTGAATATGTCCGCAAGCTTCGCGTCGAATTCGCGTGTCGCGAAATGACCACGACTGATGCTTCGCTCGCCGAGATCGCAACGCGCACTGGCTTTTACGATCAAAGCCACTTTTCAAGAACTTTCAAACGGATCGTAGGCGTCACGCCAGGTCAGTACCGCGCTGCGTTTCGTTCCAGCTAACCACGTACAAATCAAGCGCAAAGAAGTTCAAGCAATGCTAGACAGGAGAGCGCGCCTGCGCGTGTAATGATGTCCCCGGACTTACCCGCGATCGACTGGCCCTAAAAAGGAGGAATATGGAAAGACTCATAAAGGTCGGCGTGCCGGCAATGCTGTTTGTTTGCCTCTCGGTCTTACCCTGTACAGCACAAGGAAACCTTCACGGTGATTGGACTGGCGGCATAGATTTCGAGAAATGGCAGCCCGTCGCATTTCACTTTGTCGCCGAGAACGGCCGTCTCTCCGGAACTCTTGACTTCCCGAATCAAAACCGCAGTGGTCTCGTCTTATCCAAAGTCGCACTCAACGATCGCATTGTACGCATGGAATGGCAGGGCGACCTCGGAGTTGCCGTTTTTGAGGGTGTGATCAAGGGTGATTCGATCTCAGGTGAATTTGTTCAGGCCGGTAAGAAGGTGCCGTTTGGGTTGGTTCGGGTAGCGAAGATTGACCCTAAGCTTTACGAAGAATACTCAGGTAGTTATCAAATCGGCCGTGAGAGGTTCATAGATGTAGGACGTATCGGCGACGCCATTAAGTTCATTGATTCGCAAACAAGAAACACGAGGTATCTGTACCCTTCGTCCGACACGTCGTTCTTTAGTGGTCCGTCGGTGCGCATTCCTTTTCCTGTTGAGGTGAGAGTGAAATTCACCAGGAACACAAGGGGAGCGGTCTCTGGTTTGGTATGGGAGGAAGGCCCCGGTCGCCCAATCACCGCAAAAAAACTTTCTTTCATTCAGGAAGAAGTGAACTACCAAAACGGTGACGCGACTGTTACAGCAACTCTTCTGCTGCCGACTACGAAAGGACCTTTTCCGGCGTTAATAGACGTAGGGCAAGGTTACTTCCTGGGTCCCGACAATGGTCCCGAGCAATACTTTTACGCTCGACAGGGGCTTGCGATGATGACTCCGATCCGCCGAGTGGTAGGTGGCATGGAATCCAACTATTTAAAATCCAGCTTCGAGGAGCGAGCCAGAGAGGTGCTCGCAGGCGTAGAGGTCCTCAAAAAACGCAAGGACATAAATCCACGCCAGATTGGCCTGTTCGGTGACAGCCAGACAGCTTGGATTGCTCCGCTCGCGGCCAATTTGTCGCGCGATGTCGCTTTTCTCATTCTCAGAGTTCCTTCAGCGCTTCCGGTAACTGAAAACATTCTTTACGAAATTGAAAGCAACCTGCGCCGGGATAACTTTTCTGAAGCGGACATCGCTAAGGCACTTGGCCTTCGTCAACTGATCCACCGCACAATTCTGACCAACAGTGGCTGGGAAGAACTTAAATCTGAGATAGACAAAGCAAAAAATGAGAAGTGGTTTCCTCTGGTACGCGCTGGATGGTTTTTCTCACTTAAGATTCCACCGGATGAGGCGACGGCAAAAGGTTTACGCGATCCCCTTACCTATGATCCTCTTCCAATCCTGGAGTCGATCAAAATTCCGGTACTGGCGATCAACGGAGAGCTCGATGAGGCAGTCCCGACAAAGAGGAGTGTACCAATCTTTGAGGAAGCTTTACGCAAGGCTCGAAACAAGGATTTTACCGTCAGGGTTCTGCCACATGCCGGCCACAACTTCCTGGAGACAAGTAAGCCGTACGGTGTGGAGGAATTCGTCCGCAAGAAGAGATATGTTGCCGGATATTGGGACACCGTCGCGGGTTGGCTTCGCCAGCATCTCAATTCGAGGCCGGTACGCTAAGACAAGCGCGGCAAACGCCATATCAGCACGACCCTTTACCTGTCCTGGCGAGAGTGATTGCCTGGCTCAGAAAACATGTTGCCGTGGAGAGGTGGGCCTAAGACCCACAGCGACACTATGGTTCTTCTCACGGTAAGCGGACCGAATTCTATGCGAAGCTTGGATCGCCATGATCTACTTCGCGATCGTCGACTGCGCCGTGGCGACTTTGCCGACGCTGAGGTCTACGTTGCGCGGGACGTGTTCCATCGTCAATTCCATTAGGCGATCGACCACGGCTTTCAGATCATTCGTCTCTTGATAGACCCGTAGTTGGTCTTCGGCCGAGGTCCCCCGTTGAAGAATCGTGTGGATGTGCTCGACTTCTTTGCGCGAGCCGAGGTCGTCGAGCACGTCGTCAACGAATTCCAGCAACTCGAGCACCAAATCTCGCGTCGGCACTTCCTTCTGCTTCCCGAAATCGATCATCTTGCCATCCAGGCCCCACCGCACGGCGCGCCACTTGTTCTCTTGAATCAGCATGCGCCGGTACAAACGGAAGCCGAGATTCTTTTCGATCAACTTCGTCAGCTTGGCCACGATTGCCTGGAACAAAGCGGCGATCGCGATGGTGTCGTCTACGCGCGTGGGGATATCACAAATGCGAAACTCCAGCGTGGGGAAGAAAGGATGCGGGCGGCAGTCCCACCAGATTTTCTTGCCGTCGTTGATACAGCCGGTCTTGACCAGCAGCTCAACATAACGCTCAAAGCCGGGGTAGGAATCGAAGTGGTCGGGAATGTCCGTGCGCGGAAACTGTTTGAAGATTTCCGACCGATAACTTTTCAACCCGGTAACTTGCCCCATCCAGAACGGCGATGAAGTTGAAAGCGCCAGGACGTGCGGCAGGAAATAGCGCGACGCGTTCATGATGTGAATTTGGCGCTCACGATCCGGAATACCAACGTGAACGTGCAGGCCAAAGATCAAAAGCGACCGAGCCACAGTTTGCAACTCCTGAACCAGCAGCTCGTATCTCTCATCATCGAAAATCTTCTGGTCCTGCCAGCGCGAAATGGGATGCGTCGAAGCGGCTACGATCTTAAGTCCATTCTTCTCGGCCAGGGAAGCAATGACACCTCGCAGGTTCGATATGTCGGCCCGCGCCTCCTGAATGTTCCGGCACACGCCGGTGCCTACCTCGATCATCGACTGGATCATCTCGGGCTTGATCTGCTCGCCGAGAATCATCTTGCCTTCGTCAAGAAACTCCGTTACGTGCGAGCGCAACTCGCGGGTCTGCGGATCGACGATCTGAAACTCCTCTTCGATGCCGAGTGTGAATTGATCGAACATAATCAATGACAATTAAAGTCACTGAGACACAGAGACGCGGAGATAGAACAATTTAAGATGGGCACTGTTCGCTTCTCCATCCATTTCCGTTTCTCTGTGACTCCGTGTCTCGGTGGCAACCAGTTTACTGTCCCGACAGTTCGCGCTCCATCAAAGCGCGCTTTTCGTCCGACAGGCGATGAAACCTGACGCCCACCCCGTGGCCCGGAAGGCTGTAAACAACGTCGCCTCTGACGACGATGTGTTCGCGGCCCATCGGGATGCGCAACGTCAACGTGGATCCCTTGGGAATCTCCACCTGCGTGCTCAGGTAAAGTCCACCGAGACTTATATCTTTAGTGCTGGCCACACCGGTCAGGTCCGCACCGTCGAAATAGACGTCAACGATTAACCGCGAGCGATCAAATTGCCTGCGCTCCTCCCGCAAGAGCTCTTCAGTTTGGTCTTCTTCAAGCACCGTGAAATCCGTTCCTCCGGAAAAAGATGGTTCCGGTGTTTAAGGGAGCAAGCCGCAATCGGGATGTAGCGTTTGAGACCGCCTTTCGGTCGCCCCGATAATACTCGATCCTGCCTGAGACGGAAAAGCCGAATGCGGTGCTGAGCCGGCTTTCTCTGCATTGTCCAGAGCAGCCTCCGCATTTCCTGCGCTGAAAAACGTTTAAATACGCTCACCGAAGAGACGCCGCGGGCAATAAGAAGCTAAAAATATCCGTCCACCCCCTGCCACAGCGAATTGACACTAAAAACACCCGCAAGCTAACATCCGTCTTTCGCAATTCAAACTCCCGATTTCTGGTTTCTGAGTTTGCGGATTCTTTTATGGGTTTCGCCACTACTGCAATTCACGCCGGACAGGAACCGGATTCCGCCACCGGCGCGGTCACTGTTCCAATCTATCAGACGTCAACCTATGCGCAGGAGGGCCTGGGCAAGAACAAGGGATACGAGTACGCTCGCACTTCTAATCCCACCCGTCTGGCGCTGGAGCGCAACCTGGCCGCGCTCGAAGGCGCGCAGTTCGGCTACTGCTTCGCCTCAGGCATGTCGGCCATTGACGCGACTCTGCGCCTGGTGAAGGGCGGCGAGCATGTCGTCGTTTCGGACAATACCTATGGCGGTACTTTTCGTTTGTTTACGCGCATCCTCGCGAACTATGGAGTTGAGTTTGATTTCGTAAACACTTCCGAAGTAAGCAACGTTGAAGCCGCGCTCAAAAAAAACACCCGCATGGTATTCGTTGAGACGCCCACGAATCCGGTGATGATGGTTACGGATCTCAAAGCAGTCTCAGAAGTCGCGCACGCGGCGGGCGCCCGGGTGGTCTGCGACAACACGTTCATGTCGCCCTATCTGCAACGGCCACTGGATTTCGGCGTCGACATTGTGGTGCACTCCACCACAAAGTTTCTCAACGGCCACTCAGATGGAATCGGCGGCGCGGTCGTCCTGAACAACGAGGATGACGCAAGTTGGATCCAGTTTGTGCAGAACAGCGCCGGAGCAATTCTCTCGCCTTTCGATTCGTGGCTGGTGTTGCGCGGGACCAAGACCCTCGCGCTCAGGATGGAACAGCATGATCGTTCAGGACGCGCGGTGGCTGCCTTCCTTGAAGATCATCCAAAAGTGAGAAAAATCTATTATCCCGGATCGCCGTCGCACAAACAGTACGAGTTGGCAAAGCGCCAGCAGAAGGGGTTCGGCAGCATGGTTTCGTTCGACGTAGGTTCCTTCGAGGCAGCGCGCACAGTGCTCGAGTCGGTCAGGCTCTGCACCCTGGCGGAAAGCCTTGGCGGCGTCGAGACGCTAATCTGTCATCCGGCAACCATGACTCATGCTTCGGTCGCTCGCGAGGCCCGCGAGCGGCTGGGCATTACGGACGGACTGGTGCGTATCTCGGTTGGCATTGAAGATACTGACGACATTATCGCCGATATTGATCAGGCCTTGAATACGGTAACGAGTGACAAGTAACGTTTGACAAGATAGAATCCTGACGGCTCAAACAACTTTGAATCGCTGTCCGGGCTCCCCAATCTATGCGCGTAGAACTGCATGCAAAATCTGACGTTGGCCGCGTGCGCCGCGGAAACGAGGACAACTTTCTGCTTCTTGATCTCGCCGGGGCGCGAACGTGGAGTGGCTCTGACGGTTCTGAGAATCCCGATGACATGCGTCAGTTCACGATCGGCGAACAGGGATTGGTGCTGGTCGTGTCAGACGGAATGGGCGGAGCGTTGGCCGGAGATGTCGCCAGCCGCATGGCGATCGAGGCCGTGCGCGATGTCTTGATGGGGGAAAACGCAGACGGAGCAGGTTGTGAGCCGGGTGCCGAACTGGTTGATTGCCTCAAGAGCGCCACCATGCAGGCGAACCGCAATATTCACTATAAGAGTTTGGAAGACAGCCGTTGCAGCGGCATGGGCGCGACGCTTACGGGGGCCGCGATCCGGGACGACAAACTCGACCTGGTGCAGGTCGGCGACAGCCGCGCGTATGTCATGCGCGGAGAGCAAATACGCCTGGCCACAAAAGATCAATCACTGGTTCAGCAACTGGTCGATGTGGGGCAGATCAGCGAAGAGGAAGCTGAGACACACATGTTTCGCAACGTGATCCTGCAGGCCCTGGGCGCCCAGACCGAATTAACTCCCGCAACCGCTCGCATTCAGATTCGCCAGGGTGACATGCTGCTGCTTTGCAGTGACGGGCTTTCCGGCAAGCTGCGTAATGAAGAGATTCGTCAGATCGTGGCCGAGTCGGAAAAGGACCTGGCGGCAGCCTGTAGTGCCCTGGTGGCCGAAGCAAACCATCGGGGGGGAGAAGACAACATCACCGTAGTGTTGGCAAGATTCACCGGCGAAGAGCTGCAGGAGGCTAGCGGTGACCGGATTACCGTGGAGTTGCCGGTGTTGGAAGAAGACAAGACGCTGGACGAGACTGAAGCTGATACGGGCCAGCAGTGAAGCCAGGGCCATTTTCCATTTCTCATTTTAGGTTTGTCATTGGCCATCGTTGATGGCCAACTCTAAGGGCAAGAGACTTCATCGCGCTGGGACGTCTCGTCCGCACAGCGTGCGCGGCACGCTCCTTTCTTCTTGCAGCCAACCCCAGCAATGCTGTTCGAAGCTTCGCGCTCAGTGCGAACGAGACGTCCGCGCTCCAGCACAAGCGACGATTCAATGGCAGATGAGAAATGAAAAATGGAAAATGATGAGAGCTTGGACTCTGTTACCAGACTTACCGCTATTGACTTAGTTCCTTTCCCCGCCAATCGCCTCCCTGACCAACCTGTCCAATGCGTCTAACATATATTGAGGCACCCTGAACCCTTTCCACCTGGACGCGGTCGCCGGCTTCCAGAGGTTCTTCGCCATCCACCGGGTAAGCAGTCCAGGTCGAGCCAAAGACTTTCACCGCGCCTTCATGCAAAGCACCACGACTGGAAGAAACTACCGTGCCCACTTTTCCGGGCAGAGCATCCATGCCGGTCTTGAGATCGCCGCCCGTCTTTTCCCGCGAAAAGTAATTGACGAAGATCGTCCGGGAAGCGGCCGTCAGCGCAATCGATACGATTGCGAAAATCAGAAACTGTAAAGTAATACTGTGAAAGCCAATCAATCCGGCGAACGCCGCAGCCAGCGCGCCAATGCCGAACCAAAGCAACACGAATCCGGTGGTAAAGATTTCGGCGATGATCAGAATCGCGCCGAGGATCGTCCAGAATATCCAGATGTAGTTTTCCATTCGGTAGCTACAGTCCCACAAACTTCAGTTTGTCGATAATTCCTGCCCACTTCCTGAGGTTCGGGCTAACGTCCGACAGAAGCGGAAGGCTAGTCACTTCTAAACATGAAACTCGACAAACTGAAGTTTGTCGGACCTCTACTTCCACAGATTCTTCAAAACGAACCAGATGTTTGCCGGCCGCTCTGCCAAGCGTCGCATAAAGTAAGGATACCAGTGTTTGCCATACGGCACATAGACGCGCATTCCATAGCCGTCGCGCGCTAAGTGCTCCTGCAAATCACGCCGAATACCGTAAAGCATTTGAAACTCGAAGGCGTCCTTTGACACTCCTTCGCGTTTTGCAAACTCAAGCGTGGCGTTGATCATCCTGGGATCGTGGGTCGCGATTCCATGATAGATCCCGCTCGACAAAAGCAACTGCATCACGCGGATATAGTTGTCGTCGACATCTTTCTTGTTGGGATAAGCGACCTCAGACGGTTCGTTGTAGGCGCCTTTGCACAAGCGGATCCGCGCCGGAATCTTCAGCAGGTCGCGGGCGTCGTCCATGGTGCGATAAAGGTAAGACTGTAAGACTATGCCAACGTCATTCAGGCCGAATTCCGCGCGCAGGCGCTTGAAGACATCGATGGTCGCCTGAGTGACGTTCGAAGCTTCCATATCGACGCGGACAAAGTTGCCGCGCCGCGCCGCGTCTTCCACTACTCGCCGTGCATTGCGATAGGCCAGCTCAGGATCGATTTCCAGCCCGAACTGAGTCAACTTAATCGAGACATTTGAATTGATTCCGGTCTCGTCGATCCGCCTCAGGACGTCGAGATACTCACGCACTTCGGCTTCGGTCTCGGCGGTGCTGCTGACGGATTCGTTCAGATGATCAAACGAAGCTGAACATCCATGCGCATTGACTTCGCGTATCGCCGCTATGGCTTCGTCGATGCTTTCGCCGGCGATGAAGCGAGTGGTGAGTTTCTTGAAAAGGTTAAACCTGGCGGCAAAATCTTTAAGGCCTTCCTGGCGTGAAAGGTAGATCAGAGCGCTGCGCGTAAGCATTATTCGGTGATGATTATTCCCTGTGGTATTCTTGGCAACACTTCTGAAAAAAGGTTAACGCCCGATAACGATTCGAGTTTCAATGCGCTGGAAACTGCTCGTCCTAGTATCCCTTGTCGCGGCATTCATTGCTTGCGGACTCTGGTCCGGGCTCGTCATCGGCATATTCGGCACTGCCGGCTCGCTCGCTCGCAATCAATGGCTGCTACTTTCAAGCGCCATCGTCCCGCTTGCCATGGCCGTGTACTCAGGTGTGTTTGTATATCGCCATACGTCGCGCAGGCGAAAGACTCAGGCGGCGCTTACGGCTATTCTGGCACTGCTTCTCAGCCTGGGAACGTATCTAGTTGCTTCGCAAGTCTTCCCGCAGCGATTAGTCATTCCGCGCACCTCCGAAGTCCGCCAGGCTCGCTAGACTCTCGCTAGACTAAAGTCTGGGCCGATTCCTCTCTCGGTCCCAAACCAATCTCCTGCTGCGCCGGCTTGAGCGCATCAATCACAAAGCGAATGTGTTCGTCCAACTCAACTCCCAGTTCAGCCACGCCCTGATGTATGTCTTCGCGATTGACCGAGCGAGCGAAGTGCTTGTCCTTTAGTTTCTTTTTCACCGAAGAGACTTCCATGTCGTCAAGGCTGCGCGAAGGTCGGACCAGCGCGCACGCCACCAGAAAGCCGCACAACTCGTCGGTCGCAAACAGAGCCCTGGCCATGTCGGTGTCGCGCGGCACGCCCGTATAAGTGGCATGACCGAGAATGGCTTTGATGATGCGTTCGGGATAACCACGGCCGCACAGGATATTTGAACCCGTGAACGGATGCTGATCGGCGGAGGGAAACATCTCGTAATCGAAATCATGCAGCAGCCCGACCAGTCCCCATTCATCCTCGTCGGCATCGGGCCCGCCATAGCGTCTGGCACACGCGCGCATCGCGGTTTCCACAGCCAGGGCGTGTTTGCGCAGGCTCTCGCCCTTGGTGTATTCGCACAACAAGTCCCACGCTTTGTTGCGATCCGGCATCATCGACCTGCTTAATTGTTTTCAGTGACAGTGGAAAAACTAACACGGAGGAGTGAGGCGGGACAAGTTGTTAGCAACGCAAGGGTTGTGGAAGGCCGCTTCGTGTGATTTCTATGAAAGCGGGTCGTGTCAAGGTAGAGGTTCGGTTGATCGTCTCACCCTTCTATCCGAGCTGCCGCCAGCACGCTGATTAGTGGTGCTTTTTTTGGCGGGCTCATTC